>Ga0163154_10000532_pt1 | contig 58683 bp, 48 predicted proteins | sample OliLakLV19MP9P1_FD_148649 | JGI IMG/M metagenome (GOLD analysis project Ga0163154, IMG submission 148649) | Freshwater microbial mat bacterial communities from Lake Vanda, McMurdo Dry Valleys, Antarctica - Oligotrophic Lake LV.19.MP9.P1 | ecosystem: Environmental > Aquatic > Freshwater > Lake >...
GATCTTGCGCATTCATGATGTGGCGCATGCAGTCATGCCAACGAAAGCGGTGTAGGCATATGCGCATAACCCCATAACACCGTATACTTAAGGGTATCTACAGCCTTATCCCCCCCCCCAACGGAGCATTTATGCTTGCGATTGTCCATGCTTGTGCGGTCATCGGAATTGATGGTCAAATTGTCGAGGTCGAAACCGACTTCAACCCACGCGGTAACCTGCCCAATTTCACCATCGTCGGACTGCCCGACTCGGCAGTACGCGAAAGCCGCGAGCGTGTGCGGGCATCCATAAAAAATTCCGGACTCCAATTTCCGAACAAAACGTATGTGGTCAATCTCTCGCCCGCTGACCTCCCTAAGCAAGGTCCCGCTTATGATCTTGGCATCGCCATTGGGGTGCTGGCAGCGACCGATCAAGCACCCATGGGCGCACTCGAAAAATCGTTGTTCGTGGGGGAACTATCGCTGGACGGCAGTGTGCGCCATGTCAAAGGGGTGATGGCAATGGCGATGGCAGCCGCCGCACAAGGCTTAGAGACCATTTTCGTGCCCGCCGATGACGCCAACGAAGCCGCCCTTGTCGAAAACATCACCGTTATTCCGGTGGCATCGTTGGGGCAACTGATCGAACACCTCTACAACCTCCAGCCTATCCCCCGCCATACGATTGATTTATCAGCGCTGGACGCCGATGAAAGCCTGCCCGCTGGCTTGACCGACTTCGCCGACATCAAAGGGCAAGAAACCGCTAAGCGCGCCCTCGAAATCGCCGCTGCTGGCAATCACAATTTGCGCATGAGCGGACCGCCCGGTTCCGGCAAAACTTTATTGGCACGGGCGATCCCCGGCATCCTACCCCGCTTATCGTTGGCGGAAGCGCTTGAAGTGACGCGCATTTATTCGGTTGCCGATATGCTGCCCCTCGATCAACCGCTCATGCGGCTACGCCCCTTCCGTGCGCCCCACCATACCATCAGTCAGGCAGGCATGGTCGGCGGCGGATCGGTACCCCGCCCCGGCGAAGTCACGCTTGCCCATCGTGGCGTCCTGTTTCTGGATGAGGTGAATGAGCAAAGCCAACATACATTAGAAGCGCTCCGCCAGCCGATTGAAGATCGCATCGTCACGATCAGCCGCGCCAAAGGATCGCTCACCTTCCCTGCCAACTTCTTGTTGGTCATGGCGCACAACCCCTGTCCTTGCGGCTATTTTGGGGATAGCGTGCGCGCCTGTACCTGCACGCCTACTATGATCGCCCGCTATCAGGCAAAATTATCGGGTCCCCTGCTCGACCGCATCGATATTCACCTTGATGTGCCGCGCGTCCAATTCGACAAACTACTGAATCCCGCCCGCGCCGAAACCTCCGCCGAGGTACGCCGTCGGGTCGAATCCGCCCGCGCCCGCCAAACCAAACGCTTGCAAGGGACGGGATTATTCGCCAATGCCGACATGAACGTGGGCGAAATTCAAGCGTTGTGCATCATGAGTGCCGACGCCACGCAAATGTTCAACATCGCGATCCGCCGGATGAACTTAAGCGCCCGTTCGTATCACCGCGTCCTAAAACTTAGTCGCACCATTGCTGATCTCGCCGAGTCCGACCTGATCGAGATCGCCCATGTCGCCGAGGCGATCCAGTATCGCCCGAAACAAGGGGACGCCTAAAAGTAGACTGCTGTTAAACTGTGCTTGCCGTCATGACGCGCCTCAGCACGTGCGCGACCGTCTTCACATGGCGCGTCTCCAAAACCGTCAGGTACAAATACCATTGTCATCCTAAGTGAAAGTCACCTGCGTTGGATTTACCTAGCTTCCTGCCAATCGCGGCTATTTTATTTTTTGCCATCCTCACCCAAAGCATCACAGGTTTCGGTTTAGCGCTCATCGCTATGCCCTTGCTGATCACGATCCTCGACCCGATCACAGCAGGGGCGTTGATGGCGCTTGTGGGTCTGCCACTCCAATTCATCATCTTGCGCCGTTATCGCCATGCCCTGCAATTCCATGCGGTATGGCGAACGATGATTGGTGCCGCTATTGGGGTACCGATTGGCATCATCGCATTGACCCGTTTAGACGAATCGATCATCCTCACTGGTTTGGGCATTATCTTGGTGAGTTATGCCTTGTATTCGTTGGCACGTCTCAAACTGCCAACCATTGAACGCCAAAGTTGGGACGTGGGGTTTGGTATCGTCTCAGGGATGTTAAGCGGCGCATTTAATACAGGTGGGCCCCCACTCGCAATTTACGGCGCGTGCCGTCAGTGGCAACCAGATGTGTTCAAAGCGAATATGCAACTTTTATTGATGTTCAACAGCTTGATGGTCGCAGGGGCACATTTACTTTCTGGGCATATGACGCCGACCGTGTGGGGATACTTCGCGCTGGTGGCGATCCCGCTGCTGCTGATCGCTACGACATTGGGGTTCAAAATTAGTACACGGGTGGACGAGCGCCTTTTTCGCGATCTCATCCTCGTTTTACTGTTGCTCATCGGCGTGCGCTTATTGCTCTAAAATAACGACTCAGCCGGAGTATGCCTGCCCCAAAATCCAACCTTCGACGGTACGCACCTTAGGGATATCAGGCGTACCCTCATCGCGGTTTTTGAGGACGACGTTCAACATTCCCAATACCCCGACACAAGCATCAAATCGATCTTCACCATGTCGATCCATCCCAAAGCCATCGTTGATCACCCCTAATGCTTCTGACGACAAGGAAACGCCAATCCCGTTCGCAAAATCGATCATGGGTTGGGCGTTTTGCAAACGATCAAGGCGCTTACGCTTGCTCAGCCCTTGCAAACGAATGCCCACATGATGATAGAACTCTGCTGGATAAATTTCGGCAAGCACCAGTGTATCAGGAGCGAACAACGAAAATAATTCGCCGGCAAAGGGCCACAACTTGAGTTTTTCCCCCATTGTCCCCAACAAGGGCTGAATCAATGTCCTCCATCCATGAAGAGCCGCCTTGCCAACCTGTTTGGCTCCTAGTGTCCAGAAGATTTCTCCCGCCGCATTTCGATTTACAGTTTTCTGGTCGCATATTCGGTATAGAGCGGACGTGCCAAGCGCTTCATATAAGTGAGATTTTTGGGTGTTGCCCGGACGATTTGGATAAAATGGGCGGTACAACGAAATCTCGGCAGCGGTGGCAGCAACTTCATAAAACTGCTGCCAGTGCCCCATGCCAAAATCACGCAAAGCGTCCGTGAAATTGCTGAGGTTAGCGAGGCGCGCATATTCAAAGGGTAGCCCTATCGGAAAATCTAAGCCTACAACAATGCAATCACCGTCAACGACACGGCTTACCAGCCAAGCCGCAAAATCACTTGGAACCAGACTCGGTGCCTGCACCTTATAAGTCCCGTTGGCATCTAACTGCGCGATGCACATCCAGCATTTCTTCGGGTCTTTGCTCCAATCAGCAGCAATCACCAGCGACGGCAACATCTACACACCTCTACTTCATCCCTGTTGTCGCAATACCCGTCGTGATGTACCGTTGCAAGAAGGCAAACACTAATGTGATCGGCAACAGCGTCAATACCGTCATGGCAAGGATCAGGTGCCACTGTGTTTGCAGTTCCCCTTGAAACGAGTTCAAACCAACTTGCAACGTGAACAGCTCTGTGCGGCTCAAGACGATCAGGGGCCACAAAAAGTCATTCCAGCGCCACATTACCGAGAAAATCGTCAGCACCGCCAATGCCGGACGAGCCAATGGCAAAATCACCTCAAGATAGATACGCCACTCACTCGCCCCATCAATCCGTGCCGAGTCGAGCAGTTCGTCAGGGATGGTGAGCATATACTGGCGTAGCAAAAACACCCCTGTAGGTGTTGCCGCGCCGGGGATGATCACCCCAAGCAGGTTGTTGTTCCACCCAATTTCAGTAATCACGAGAAAAACAGGCACCAAGATGACCGACAGCGGCACCATCAAGGTGCCCACCGTGACGAGGAAGATCGTATTCCGACCTCGGAACTCGTACTTACTCAATGCAAACGCCGCCAAACTATTGATGAATAACGTCAGAATCGTCGCGCCAATGGTGACAACGACACTATTCCAAAGGTATGTCCAAAAATTAAAACGCGCCACGCCATCGGTATAATTTTCCAACCCAAAATAGATAGATTGAATCGGTTCGCGGTCGTTGATGTTCACGCGGATAAAAGCATCGGTATCGGACGGATCGGGTGGATTTGCGGGATCGATCATCAATGCTTCGATACCTACCCGCCGGACTTGTGCCAGCGTTCTTGTCACGCCCTCGATCTCAACCACGTACAACGGCAGCGGATCGTCAAACCCCACCACCGTCGCCGTATCTTGACGATAGGGCAACAGCGTGGGCGGAAATTTCACTAGTTCTGCCGCTGGTTTGAAGGACGACAAGATCAACCACAAAATCGGACCAAACATCATCACGGTGCCGAGCGTCAAATAGAGATAGGTGATCCAGTCACTTGACTGGAGGCGTTTTTTACCCCGTGTGCCAGTCAGAAAATTCAATACAGTCATCATGGTGGAGGTCTCCCCTCTCTAAGAAATCGAACTGGTGCGCCCTAAGCGCAGTTGCACAAGGGTGAAGACGAGCAGCACCACCGCCAACACAACCGATGCCGCCGCCGCTAATCCAAACTCACGGGTTTGATTGGCGAAAGCGGTGCCATAGATGTACTGCACCATGTAAAGCGTCGAAGTACCCGGTCCGCCACTGGTAAAGGCATACACTTGATCGAACACTTGGACTGCACGGATCAATGACAAGACCAGCACCACCAACATGGTGGGCATCAACAGCGGCAAGGTGATACCCCAAAATGATTGCCAGCTCGTTGCGCCGTCAATATCCGCCGCCTCATATAATTCTGACGGAATAGCTTGCAAGCCCGCCAGCAGAATCAAGGTGTAAAATCCCATCTGTGCCCATACGCTGATGATGATCACCCAAAAACGCGCCCAGTCCGAGCTGAGCAAAAACGGGATGCGTTCTCCCCCCAAAGCCACGAGAATCGCATTGAGCAACCCATCATTTTGCAGAATCCATTTCCAGATCAGCGCCACCACCACCGGCGAAAGCAAGACCGGGTAAAAGAAGACACTTCGAAAAAAGGCGCGGAAAGCAATCTTGCGATTTAAGGCCAACGCCGTGACGAGGGAAATCACCACCATAAACCCAATTTGAAACATCACAAAGATGGTCGTATTGAAAACCGCGCGCAAGAATCGATCTTCGACGCAGGTATTGGGATTGGTGAAATCCTCACAAGCAAATAACTGGTTGAAGTTTTCCAACCCGATAAATGGACGCTCATCCAAGCGGAGCGCCGTCCCCCCTGTAAAAGCATAACCAAAGTTCAAAATCATAGGCAGCAATATAAATATGCCAAAAACAAGTAAATTAGGCAGTACAAAAACGTATGCCATCCGTTTTGTGCCGATGAGATTCTGAAGCGGCGTCATTACGCTATCGATAAGGTTCGTGAACCCGTGATAGAAGAAAAGGAAAACGGATGAAATCAAAAACAGGATCATCTCCCTTAGTCCGCGTCTCCGCTGAATCGGCATCGTGAAATCATCCATTTTTACCCCTCCACGATCTCATGAACTTATCTTGAATAGACACTCAGGGACGCGGCAAACCATCTACACACGCCCCTGAGCAGGTGACACACTCTATACAATTGGTGTAAATAACAGCAGGCTGAGGAAAAAGCAGTACCTTCAGCCTAGTCTAGGGATGCTTTAGGACGCCGACGCTTCGTCGTATGCCTGTTGAATACGGGCAACAGCTTCATCCAACGTCAATTCACCGATCATCCACTGGGTCAAACGGTCGCGCGTTTCGTTGAAGATGACCGTGTTCAACGGGTGGAAGTTCAATTGGTACGCCATGTCCGCGATATTGGGTACTTGCACCCCAAAGCTGTTCAAAGCTGCCCGCGCCAGTTCGCTGTCCGTCTGATATTCGATCTCACCGAGACCAGTGTGACCAGGGATGAACAGAGTACGCGCCGTGAATTCGCGATATACGTCTTCTTGAACCAGAAAATCCATCACGCGCGCCACTTCTTCAGGATGTTCGGTGCTGGCGAAAGCGACGAATGCCGACCCGCCGGGCATACCCGTGCTACCACCGACGCCGGTCGGGTTGGGGATCGCTTGCCAATCGAAGGTGTCGCCAATATCCGCCGAGAAACGACCGACTTGCCAGCTACCCGCCATGTACAATACTAACTGTCCGTTGATGAAGAAATCAGCAGCCGCCGCATAGCTGCCACCCGCACCCAACCAAACTTCACTTGGGGTCAAAGCATTGTCGTGCCAGCCTTTGATGACTTCGGCAGTCGCGCGGAAACCTTCGGAGTCAATTGTCAAGTTGCCATCAGCATCAAAATATACCGCGCCATTGCTGATTGCCGGACCAGCGACACGATGTCCCGAACGATCAATCGCGACAGCATATTGGGTTTCAGTCGCAACCGCCACTTGTTGGGCAAGGTCAGTCCAAGTCGCCCAATCAACATCACCGGTGGGGACTTCAATACCAGCCTGATCGAACAGGGTGCGATTGATGTAAGGGCCCGTGATCGTGAACTGATTGGGGAACCCATAAATCCCATCGGTATTGCCATCCGGACGCATCGCATTGAGGACGAGCGCCGGGAAGTTGGCTTCCCAATAGGCGGCATCTGCCAAATAGGGGCGCAGATCGAGATAATTTTCGCGATAAACTGCGTTCGTCAACGCCGTCACACGCGCCATATCAGGACCCTCACCGGCTTCGACCTGAAGCGGCAGTTGTTCCAAGATGGTGTTGAAAGCGACAGTATCGACTACCACAGTGATACCCGGGTTTTCTGCCTCAAAACGATCCAACAGATCGCGCAGCACAACCCCTTCATTGCCGTCGTCATACCATGTGATGCGTAGTTCAACCGGGTCTTGCGCGGAAACTGAGCTTACCAATGTGGTCAAAAGCAAAAGTGCAACAAAAACGACCAATCTTTTCATTTTCACGATCAACTCCTATGTTCTTCCCTAAATTTACCAATGCCTAAACTAGAACTCTGCAAACGTGCGCGCAGATCGCGGGGTTGCAATCTGCATTTGGAGCCAGCACCCCATAAGGGGGCGTTGAACCTCTGCGTATATAACGCAGTTGATCACCATAGAAAAATCGGCTCGTGCCATCCGTATGACTAAGTGGATCGGGTTACAGCCACGAGATGTTTAAGGAAAGCAAAACATTGGCTCGGCAAAAACGAAAACAACCGCGCCTATACAAGCTGAATCACTGGTTGCGTACTATCAACAACGAAAGGAAACGAAAACATCTGTCACCAAAAATCAGTATGCTTGAAATTATGCACCATCCTTGCAATAGTCGCAACTGTTTTGATAGAGCAAATTCCCCACGATACGCTTAGCTATTTAGGATGCACTCAAGAACTGTGCGCGGATCGGGGCAATTTGCGTCAATTGTTCAGCGCTTAACAATCCCCACAAATCATCTGAAGTGACGATTCGTTCTGTCCCCAAGTCGCTGTAGGCGCGTAACCATGCGATAAATACATCTGTCCCCAATGCCTCACGCAACCGATCCAGCATGAGCGCACCTCGTAAATAAACGGCATTGATATACTCGCGGATCGTCGCGAATTCGTAGACTGTGCTATCGACGCGATTGCCGGAATACCCAGGTTGGACGAAGGTTTGAACACGGAACCCCCACCACCAATCTTTTAGATCGGGATAAAATTCCTCGTAAAACAAATACTCGCTATAAGTCGCCAGCGCTTCATCTAGCCACGGCGTCAATGCCTGATCATTGCCGACGCGGGCATACCACCACTGGTGCGAAACTTCATGTACTGTGATGATAGTAAGATACGATTCTGGGGTACCGGGATTAGTGCGAAACCAGGCATCACTCACAAATACCAATTGGCTAAATTCCATGCCATCGGGGAAATCACCCTGAACCACAACAAATCGCTCTGCGCCGTATTCCCCAAACAGGTCGCTGTAGTGATTCAGACTTTGTACCGTTGCCTCAAGCGCTTGGACGGCACCATCCACCTGCCCTGCGGGCGTATTGACAATCGCATTGTCAAACGAATATATTTCAACCTTCGTCCCCGCTTCAGTGATCGCGGATTCCTGACGAAAAAACGGACTCATACTGACCGAAAAGTCACGACTCGCAGTCATAGCATAACGCCACACTTGATCCGCACTTTCCAGCAAGTCCCCCGGTGCTGCCACCACGATATTGGGGGGCGCATTCGTCACCTGCAAGCGCACATCCCAGTCTGCTACCTCAGAGACGGTCTGCTCACCAATCACTGTGACATCATGCGTCACCCACTCCCCATCCCGATACACGGCAATGGTCGGCAACCAATGCCCTAAGTTGAGTTGGCGATTGCTGTAACTAAAATATCCGGTGTAGCCACTAATCCCAGAAGTCACGGCGGGGATCACCAGTTGAAACTCCAACCCGATATCTTGCGTACACCCGGGTAGGAGTGCCTCCGTCAGTTCGAGCGTCATCTGGCGTCCATTGACATCCATCAGTTCAAAATGAGGGGTGGTCACGGTATAAAGCGTAAAGGCATTGGCGAACCGATTGGCTTCGATATCGAAGCGGATCGTATCCAGCGCCTCATCAGTGCGATTGATAAATGTGATTTGTTGCTCGACCGCTACCGAGTGATCGCCGTAATCTATGACAGCCTCGATCTGGTGGCGCACCGTTGGCAATCCATCGGTGGGCGGGCAAGCAGTATTTTCGAGCGTTGAAGTTGGTTGCGGGATGGGAATTGGCGCGGCGGAAAAATCCCGTTCTAATGTCGATACAAGGCTATTTCGTGATAAAAGCACACGGGTAGGCGTGGGGGACAATAAATCGGCGGATTGTGCCAACGTACAGGCACTTAGCGCCCAACACCCCATCAACCAGAAGCGTACAAAACGCGAAAGTTGGTTCATGCAGAAGTTCCAAAAAATCCTAATCGCCATCACTGGCTTCACGGCTAGGTTGTAAATAGACCGTAACACACGGCGTTGAGTTATGCTATGCTTACTATGAACTCACCGAGTTCTCATGTGGTCATTTCTGGAGGATAGCTTTGCGAACAGGTTCTTATTCAGACTCATTTTTTGGTCTCGTTCAATTGACACGCTGGAAGGAATACATTCCTTTTGTGGTGCCGCTAACTATCGTCGGGGCGCTCCTCGCTGCGCGTCCCAATGGCACTGACCTTGATTGGCGTTTGATTGCCGTCACGTTCGCAAACATTCTCGCCGTCGCCTATGCTTTCATGATCAATGACATCGAAGATGCTCCCGATGATGCCCGTGACCCCGACCGTGCCGCCCGCAACCCCGTCACCAGCGGGCGGGTCAGCATCCGTATGGGCTATGCTGCCTGCCGTTTAGTCGCCCTCGTCACCCTCGTTTTGTATGCGCTCGGCGGATGGTGGGTGCTGGTCATCGGTTTGGGCACACTTTTGCTCTCGCACATGTATTCATGGCGTCCCGTGCGCTTGAAGGCTTGGCCCGTCACCGACATTGTATCGCATTCGTTGATGCTTAGCGGTTTGCTCCTGTTGGCTGGCTATTTCATTTATCACGACAGCCCCGGCATTGTATGGTTCGTCGCCGCCGCCGTGACTTTGGTATCCGTCTACGGACAACTCTACAATCAACTTCGCGATTATGACATGGATGTCGCGGCGGGTTTGAACAACACCGCCATCGTCCTCGGTCAAGCCAACACCCGTCGCGTGATGTACTTGTCTATCGGCTTGGCGTTAAGCTGCCTGTTGGCTGCCATCATTCAAGGCATATTCCCAATTTGGCTTGGCTTGGTCGTCTTGATCGGGCTGCCGGTCAGCATGTTGTTCCGTTCCCAAACGGATATGCGTGGCGGAAAAGTCATCGACTCCAGCGGCAGTATGCAAATTCAGGGGTTAGTCATCTTTAACCTGATCATATCATTTTGGTTGGTCGAAACTCTGTTTGTGCAAGTTTTCGTCAGCTAGGATAAACGAGCCACGTTGAATATCATTCACGGCATTTTCTTCAACAGCCATATTTTGTTCTCCTTCGCTTTAGGTGTTTGGAGTATGACGATGGCGTTGCACAACAAATCGATCTCTGGCAACTTTTGGGGTGCGGTAGCGGTCATCACCGGATTAGCAGCAGTCATCACGGGGATAGGTGTCATCATGACGCTTCAAGGATTGCGCCCTGAACGAATCACGACCTACTATCTCTATATGGCGTGGCTGGTGGTGATCATGCCCGGTCTATTCACCCTATTGCGCGGACGTGATGACCGCAATGCAGCGATTGCATTTTCGGTATTGAGTTTCTTCAACGCGACGACATCCATCAGCATGTGGCAGCGCAATATCATCGGACCGTGGCTTCTCGCCTAATGTGTAGATGGGTTATCTTAGCGGTAGCGTTGTGGGTCTTCACCGGTTGTGAACCCACAGCCACTCCGTTGCCCGTCGGCATCATCGCCGACACAGCTACCCCAGACGCCAGCGCTACCCCCAAATTGCGTTATGCACTCACCCAACGGATCGCCCCTTTTTTAGGATTGGGACAGGGATTTGGGGATACCGTAGACGTTTTGATTGTGCCTGACATCGACACCCTCATGGATACCGATATCGTGATCGATTTTGGGGAACATACAGGTATGATTCGCACTCCACAAGCGTTTATCGTGCGGTTACTCCTCAATACCAACATTCCGCCGCTGGATGACCCTGTTGTCGGTCAAATCATTCAAATCGCCTTAGCATCGGTTGAGTTCGAGGGCAGTACATCCTTGCCCGGTGCCATCTTCCAAAATCAGCAAAACATGATCACAGGGCAAAATACGCGATCTGACCTGGCGAATGCTGGTTTTCCCGACGGTGTGAATTTAACACTACGGGCGGATTATGTCCCCGACGTGGCGCGTTTTGCGGAGATTGCCCAAACGCATGGGATTCATTTGCGAATTGAGGAGCGCACTGGGAATATGCTCCCGTTAGCAACGCCTGAACCCGCCAGCATTCACCTATGGCTGACGAGCTTGTCACCTGAAATGATAGAGATTCCCCCTAGCGCCCTGATGGTTGATTTTTACTCCCTCCCGATCAGCTATCGTGCCTCGCCCGAAATTCAACTGCGCTTCACAGCACAGGGTTTTCCTGTGCCGGCAACCCCATGATGATGCACATCATTCTGTGTCACGAAAACGCTGATTTTGACGCGGTAGGGGCGCTGTTGGCGGCGTCCAAGCTTTATCCTGAAGCCTTAGCCGTATTGCCAGAACGCCTCAATCGCAATGTCCAAGACTTTTGGATGCTTTATCGCAATGGCTTGCCTTTCATCGAGCGCGCCCAAGTGCCCTTCGCAGAAGTCGCACGGGTGACGCTAGTCGATACACAGCGCCTACCTCAGATCAAAAAACTATCCGCGAGCGTCGTCGTCAACATCATCGATCATCATAGCCGATCTGGAGAACCGACAATTCACGAGACCGCCCAAATTGAAGAAGTGGGCGCGGCAACGACCCTCGTTGTCGAGCATCTCCAGCGGTTACAGTCTCCCCCCCTCTTAACTTCGCTAGAAGCCACCCTGATTGCACTTGGCATTTACGAAGACACCGGCTCGTTAGCATATCGCAAAACCACCCCGCGCGATCTTCACGCGGCGGCATGGTTGCTGGAACAAGGCGCGGTGCTGGATCATGTACGCCGCTTTTTGGAACCGATGCTGAACGATAGCCAACAGTCATTGCTGGAGCGCTTGGTGCAAAATGCCGATACCCGCCTGATTCAAGGCTATCGGGTGACTCTTGGCACTGCCTCACTAGAGGACTATATCGACCAAGTGAGCATGGTTGCCCACCGTTTGCGCGACCTACTTGACCCGACGGCGCTCTTTCTGCTGATCGAGATGTCGGGCATTATTCAACTCGTCGGTCGCTCGACAGATGACGCTATTGACGCCGGAGAAATTGCGCGCTTCTTCGGGGGTGGCGGGCACGGACGCGCCGCCGCCGCTCCGGTCAAAGGGATGAGCCTCAACGAAGCGGTCGAAACTTTATGGCGGCAACTCACCCTAACCACCCAACCCGCCACGCGCGTGGCAGATATCATGTCCTTGGGCGTGCAGACAGTGGATGCGACGACGGAACTCAAACAAGTAGTGAGCCGCTTGCGTCGCATCGGGCATGAAGGCTACCCCGTCATTGAGGGCGAAGTCGTCGTAGGCTTACTCACACGGCGGGACATGGATCGCGCGGTCGAACATGACCTTGCCCATCTGCCGGTACGCTCAGTCATGAGCGCAGGGACGATCACCATCTTGCAAACTGCCTCCATCCCAGAACTAGAACAGCGCATCGTCACCAGTGGATGGGGTCAAATACCTGTTGTCAACGAAGCCAGTCGCTTGATTGGCATTGTGACGCGCACCGACTTGATCACGTATTGGGCGCAAAACCACCCCCGCCAAGCGACAGAACCCGCGCAAATAACTACCAATCAGATGATCGATAATCTCGGCGCATCGGCGGTTGCCATCATCGATCACATCGCGACGGTCGCCCAACGCCAGAATCTCAACGTATATCTCGTTGGCGGCGTAGTGCGCGATTTGCTACTGGAACGCCCGACTCATGATCTGGATTTTGTGGTCGAAGGTGATGCAATTGCTTTTGCGACCCGTTTAGCGGCGGAATTCGGCGGCGATGTGACTAGCTTCCGACCGTTCGGCACGGCAAAATGGCGTTTCAACTTACCGCCCGATACCCCCAATGAGGGCACATGGATCGATTTTGCGACGGCGCGCAATGAATTTTATGAACACCCAACCGCCCTACCCAGCGTGTACAATGGATCGATAAAACTCGATTTATTGCGTCGCGACTTCACCATCAACACCTTAGCGGTACAACTCAGTCCCATACGCGGGCGCTTGCTAGATTTTTATGGCGGCTTAAATGACCTGCAAAGCCGCGTATTGCGGGTGCTGCATAATCTCAGTTTTGTCGACGACCCCACTCGTATTCTGCGTGCCGTTCGCTTTGAGTGGCGGCTGGGTTTCCAAATCGAGGCTCGCACCACCGAACTCATTCAGATCGCCCTGCCAATGCTGCGGCGCATCACTGGGGAACGGGTGCGGAATGAATTGACACTCTTGCTGCGCGAACGCGACCCTGCGGGAAGTTTGGCGCTACTGCAAGAACGTGGTATTCTAGCGGCGATTCACCCCGATTTCATCGTCACGACGACGTTATCAGCATACACTTCCCTAGCGACAATTGCCATTTTTGAGAAAGAGCTACCCACCTTATGGGTAGCGACCGACAGACAAATCAGTGCTGTCCTCTGGCTCATCGTCTTGGCATCGCACCCAACAGAGTCTATGATGCGCCTGATCGAGCGCCTGATCTTCGGGAAGACCGTTCAAACCGATGCCATGCAGGTGGCGCGCATCCTCCAAAATGAATTGCTCCTTGCCGCCCCAGCGACACGCCCTAGCCAAATCGTGCGCTTATTGAATGAGATATCGCCATTGGCATTGATTGCGGGCTGGATCATGGTTGACGATCCCAATGCCAAAGACCAAATCTCACGCTATGCCAATACATGGCAATACATCCGCCCCATTGCTGATGGGCATAGTCTGCAAGCGCGGGGCTTACGCCCCAGTCGGTGTTTTAGTGTGCTATTAGATCGTCTCAAAACGGCATGGTTGGACGATGAAATTCAGAATTGGGAACAAGAGGAGGCACTGCTCTCACAATTGATCGCCACCAGTTTTTGTGATGACAATCATCCTAAAGAATGACGATTTTCCTCCTAAGGACGCTTGACTTTCTGCCCAAAAGTCATATTTCCACAAAATTGGGCTTTGCATTCGTTCCGCAGTGGGTTACAATGCCGCGCGGTGTACCAGAACATTACGGAAGTTAAAAGGTCGTAATACATGGCAATCCAACAAGAAGTAGTTCGCGTCGTTCGTTGGACGGGCGGTCAGCATCCGACCAGCTCTTTGATCACACGGCAGATGCAGCGTGAAGGGCTACGCCCCTATGCGTGGGAAAATAAACCCAATCATCGTTATGCGATTCGCAGTCATGGCTATAGTAAAGTCATGTATGTCATTGAAGGCGTGATCGAAATTACCCTAGCGGACTCCAATGAACGAGTCAAATTGCGCGCGGGTGACCGCATCGAAATCCCAGCCGGCACACGCCACAGCACCATTATCGGCAGCAGCGGCGCAAAATGCGTCGAAGCCGCTACCCTCAAGTGAATCCAGACATTCCCAAATCAAGCGGCTTCGTTTCTGAACAATGAGTGGAAACCCCAAACAACAGGTTGCGTCCACCCCGTTCGTTGACCCCCGATACTGGAGTTTTAGTATCACGGGTTGGGTTGACCATCCATTGGCATGGTCGCTTCAAGAACTGACAGCCCTTCCCACTGTTGCGTTCACGCTGCCGCTGGTCTGCGCCGCCCCCACCCCTTTGCAGCAGCTACCCCCACAACGCCATTGGAGCGGTATTCATTTGCGTCGCTTGCTGAGCCAAATCTCGATGCGCGAACAGGCGCGATACGCGCGTTTTTGGGCTGCGGATGGCTATGCTGCGGTGCTGCCCTTAAACGCCTTAGCGGGGTGCTTCATCGCCTTCGATGCCGATGAGCGCACACTCATCCCGGAGGAAGGCGCACCCGCACGCTTACTGATTCCCGGACTTGCTGGCTACAAACAAGTAAAATGGGTGGAACGTCTTGAACTGATCGACCATCCTAGCGGGGGTTTTTGGGAAACACGCGGCTGGTCATTAGAGGGGCAACTACCCACCGTCATTACCGTGACGAGCGACGGGACGAGACACCCCGCCAATGTTGCGCCCTCCTTACACGGTAGCGCTTTGAGCGCCTACCCGATCCGCGATATCGCCCTCAGCATCGATTACCGCGACTGGATGCCGTCAACAGTCACGATCCACTCTGCCCCCAGTGATACATGGACGAAAGTGAGTTGGTCAAGCGAATGGCAGCCCCCATCTTCCGACTCGGTATCACTGCGGGTACGGCTGACCGACGCCAACGGGGAACAACACTACCACACACAACAGTTGCGTTTCGCAGAAGGTTAGCCTTATCATGCCGCTCAGCAGACGCGCATTTTTCCAATCGTTTGGCATCACTCTCGCGGGTTCGCTCTTGGCAGTGCCCAGCGGAACCACTGCTCTCAATGGTACAGATGGCACACCCCCTTCGCTGTGGGGGCGCGCCTTGCAAACAACGCCTATTTACGCAGGGATGAGAACCACCATGCCCGTCATCCGCCGCCTGTGGGAAGACGACATCCTTCCCATCGAGGCGACCCACGCCCAATGGCTTCGGGTATCCGACGGCTTTATCCAGCGACAGGCACTTCAACCCCTCGTCCCTTATCCCGCGGCAACCCTGACCGCCCCACCCTTTTGGGGGGAAGTCACCCAAGCCTCGACCGCTGTGCATCATTGGTGTGCGCCCGACGCGCCGATCATCACACGCATCGGCTTTGGGGGCATAAGCCAGATCATCGACCATCTCACCAGTGCTGATCGCCATTGGTACGCGCTTGCCGACGCCGATCACCACATCCTCGGCTGGTCACGCGCCGAAGACTGGACACCCGTAAGCAACGCGACAGTTTCACCGAGCGGGATAGTCCTCATTGAACGCAGCGCCTATCAAGCCTCGCTCCTCTTGCAAGATGGCAGTATCGCCTTACAAGCGCAGATCGCCTTAGGGCAACCGCTCATCAGCGCAGGGGTCTATGCGCTTGAGCAACGCACCTACAGCGGCACAATCACCGCGAATGGCATCCACTACCATGGTGCCCCATGGCAGACTGTTTTTGCGCACGAAGCAGTGATGAGCGGGGTTTATTGGCATCATCGTTTTGGGGCAACCGTGCCGGGTTGCGCGCTGCAACTACCCATTAGTTTTGCACGGGCAATATTCCATCACGCCGAAACAGTAATGATCGTTTAAGAATTATGCGCTACCCTAGTGAGGAATCATCTGCAAAATATCAGATATTCATTCACGTCACCCTAGAATCTGAAACTGAGCGATTATGAATCTGAGCTATACGCTGGCGTTTATCGCTGGATTGGTATCCTTTTTATCCCCATGTGTGTTGCCTTTGGTACCCGCCTATATCGGTTACATGGGCGGACGCATCACCCACACGGTGGCGGCTCAAAGCGGAACCGTCGTCTTACAAAAAACTAGCCTAGGGGCGCGCTTCGGTACGCTCATCCATAGCCTCGTCTTTGTACTCGGTTTTGCGGTCGTTTTTGTATCGCTCGGCTTGCTAGGCACCGCCTTTGTAAGCGTGATCGGGCGGCAAAACTTGAGCTTGGTCACAGGGGTTATCAGCCGTGCGGGTGGCGTGCTGATCATCTTTTTCGGCTTGCACTTCATGGGCGTGCTGTCATCGGTATTCAATCGCCTGTTGGCGCGTCCTACCCTGCTCAATAGCCCGCTTATCGCGGTCGCATTGGCAGCCTTTAGCGCCATTTTGATGACCTGGATTTTTGAAGATTGGCTGCCCGCCCTTCCTGCCATCGCTTTTCTGTTGCTCTGGTTCTTCACCGCTGGGGCATTCAGCCAACCGCAGCAGTTTTGGACGAGTGTCATTCAATCCTTACAAGCGCGTATGTATGCCGATACCCGCCGCCAAATGATCGCACAGGGAAATCAAGGCTATCTCAGCTCATTTGCGATGGGCGTGATCTTTTCAGCAGGTTGGACGCCCTGCATCGGACCGATTTACGGCAGTATCTTGACCTTAGCGGCGTCCGGCGGCGATGTCAATCAAGCGGGTCTACTCTTGACCGCCTACTCACTCGGCTTGGGGATTCCTTTCATCCTTGCGGCGATCCTATTGGATGGTGCCCAAGGCATTTTACGCCGCTTGCAACGCCATCTGCATACCATCGAATTGGTTTCGGGGGCATTCCTCGTAGCGATGGGCGTACTCGTCGCCAGCGGCAACTTGCAAAGCATCAGCCAAAATTTCGCCAATCAATTTGCAGATTTTTCCTATCGGCTGGAAAACTGCACCATCAGCCTGTTTGAGGGCGAAATCATGGTCGGGGATTTTAGTGCTTGTTTCAATGCGCCCACCGCCAGTGCCGCCAGCGCTCCCGCTGAAGAATCGCTCGCCTTAGCGGATCCCCCCTCGATCCTCGATCTATCCAGCACACTGCCCACACCCGATGGCGAATCCTCATCCTTAGAAGCACTCGCAGCGGACACGATCCTCGGCACGCCAGCACCAGCATTTACCACGGTCAACGACGCTGGCGACCCCGTCACCCTCGAAGATTATCGCGGTCAGGTGGTGCTGCTTAATTTTTGGGCGACATGGTGCGGTCCCTGTCGTATCGAAATGCCCGCGTTCGAAGCCGCCTATGCCCGCTATGGCGAAGACGGTCTCGTCATTGTGGGCGTCAACAACCAAGAGGCGGTCGAGGATGTGACCGGTTTCCGTTTGGAGCAAGCCCTCAGCTTCCCGCTCTTGATGGACGAAACAGGGGCAATTCAACGTGCTTACGGCGTCCGCAGCTACCCCAGCACCTTTTTGATCAATCGGGACGGTGCGATTATCGCCCAACATTTCGGCGTGCTGACGACCGATCAGATTGGCGTATTGATTGATGATGCCCTCGCTTCCTAAAGTTTGGGCAACAGCCAAGCAGTGGCGCTGGTTCATCGGCGCAATTGCCGCATGGGCGGGGGCATTCCTCATTGTAGGGGTCGCCAGTCTGCCGGAAAGGTCGCTCTATTCTGGGCGCTTAACCGCTGATGGCGTCCGCCAAGCCCCGGAGATCGGTGCCTTCGCCCCAACTTTTATTGCCGACACGCTCGTGGGTCAAATCGATAGCGCGACGCTTCTGGGATCACCGCTTATCATTAATTTTTGGGCGACATGGTGCGCCCCTTGTGCCGTCGAAATGCCAGAACTTCAGCGCTTAAGCGACGCGAACCCCGATGTTCATATCATCGCGGTCAACGTCGGCGAATCGCGCGATTTGATGCAACAATGGGGACAAACTTTTGGTCTCACGTTTGATCTAGCGCTCGACCCTACCGGCGAGATCGCCCGTCTCTACGCCTTGCGCGGGCAACCCTCTACCTATGTCATCGCGCCTGATGGTAAAATCACGCACATCTTCTTTGGGGCAACCGATGAAGCAACGCTGCGCAACGCCATACAACCGCTCGAATAACCTGAAAGCAAGGGTGCATGACCGATAAACGAGAAACCCGAAAAAGTTTTGCCGTGCGCCTGAACCGCTGGGTGCTTCAATTATCACGACACTGGTTGCGCGCTGCGCTGGTGGTCATTGGTCTTTATGCAGCGTTGCCCTGGGTTGCGCCGGTGTTGATGGCGGCGGGTGTAACCGCACCAGCGCGCGTCCTGTATTTCGTGTACGGTCCATTTTGTCACCAATTTGCCTTCCGGTCATTTTTTCTATTTGGGGAGCAATCCGCTTACCCCCGCGCGATTGCGGGCAGCGAACTTGCCTCCTATGAAGATTACATCACCAATTCCCCCGAATTTGACGCCGCCCTCCTAAATTGGGTGGGACGACCGGGGCAAAGCCGTTTTGCGACGGTCGAGGATTTTGATCCGGCATTATGGTCTTTCGATATGCAATTCGCCTCCAAAGATTTTTTCGGCTCATCAAGGATGGGCTATAAAACCACCTTGTGTCAACGCGATGTCGCTATCTATGCGGCGATCTTCTTGGGCGGACTCATCTATAGCATCCCATTTATACGCCGGCGGTTACGCCCCATCCCACTCTTGTTGTACGTATTTGCGGGGGTTGTCCCCATCGGCATTGATGGCTTCAGCCAAATGCTGGGTTATCCCCCCTTTTCACTTTGGGAACCGCGTGAAACGTTACCCACGTTTAGGGTGGCGACGGGTATTATGTTTGGCTTGATGACGGCATGGCTCGTCTTCCCATATCTTGAATTATCCTTCCGAGACACCCGCCTCCAAGTCGAAGACAAGTTTCGCCGGGCGGGAATACCGTTCACGCCATCGGTATAGCTTCTGACGCCGCTAACGCCAATGACTCCACGTCTGTGTTAGGCGGTTCAATTGGCGCGTCGCCCCATCTCGTTGGGTTTCCACAAAGAGCGACGCGCCGATCAGGATCACCCCACCAAACAGCGGCACAATCCAAGGATTGACGCTGACAGCGGCGTATAAAATACCACAACCTGCTGCACCGGCACCAACGACGACCGAGCGACGCCGTTTTCTCAAAACACCATAGAATAGCAAACCAGCAATTGCCGCCATCACTACGAGTCTCGGCAAAAGTGCGGCAAAGCCGAGTTGCTGTGCATAAAGCATGGTTCCGGTCAACATCATGACAATCCCGGCAGACTCCAGCATCCCACTTAAACGAGGATGCCCCACAGCGGAAAATAACAAGAGAGCGGCAACAGGCATCGTTTGCAACAGCACGGAGTCAATGCCTAGCGCCCGCAATAACATCCCCCAACTGATCGCCAAGATCGGGATAAGGTGCCAATCGCGGTGGCGCACAAGGCTGATAAATAGTAGGAGCGTCAAACTGACCGAGGGGACAAGGCTTTGGCGTCCCAACAGCCATGTCCCACCGATGACCAACCATGCGCAGCCTTCTGTGATCCGTCCTGCTTGTTTGGAGCGCGGTTGCCACCACCAGCTCACAAAGAAGATCAAAACGCCGACCATCGCAATCACCGCGTCCGAGGGCAATTTGAGCAACCATGCAATTTGCAGGGCGATGAAGGTCAGTTGAAACGTGACGATGGGCAACCAATGCAGACGGCGCACCCGATTAAATTCTTCGGTGCTGACGATCAAGCCGAAAATCGCCGTGATGATCGACTCGGTAGGCGAGAAAAAGACCAGCAATAAGCCCGTCCCCCACAAAAGCCACCCGGCGCTGTACACATGCCATGCGACGGCTTTGGGCACCCGTTCTAACACCCATCCGAACATGAACCACAGGCTCGACAGCAGCACCAAGCCCATCCCTTGCTGTGCCGCTGTTAAGCCGACAGCCCCTAATAAAACATGTACCCAAATTGCCGATAACCACGCCCCCATCAACAAAAAGGCGTTGCTCAGTTGGCGATGAGCGAAAGCACGCTGATCCGGCGGGGCAAGATGGCGGACGAGCGCCATCCAAACCGGGTGTCCGCCTACCAAGACAACCCCTGCCGTAACGAGCGAGACGACAAGGGCGAAACCCAAACTCAGCGGCAGGGTCGCGGCATTCGCCAATAGCACCGCCCCGTAGAGCAAGCCATAGCCAACGATGAAAAATGGCGTGCGCAAAGCATTTGATTGACGCACCAGCCCATGCCCGAACAGCAGTAGGAGCAACGCCCCGCCCTGCCATGCCAATCCCATAAAAATGCTCTGCGCAAAAATCACATGGGCGTAGAGAAGTGCGAGGGATAGCGGGAAGGGCGCGACATAGAGTGCAAGGTGAACAAAAACCGGCAACCGATACTCGATACCCAACGCCAACCATAATGCCACGATCACGATCAGCGTTTGGATCATGAAACCGGAGTCGATGATGGGCAAATGGAGCGCCAACCAAACCAGCATCCCTCCACTTAAGAAAATACTGATATCTGCCGCCGCCCACCGCACCACTGCCAAGGTAATATCCGACACCCCATTTTTTTGGAACCGTTTCCGGTGCGTGCGGGTCAAGCGGGCAATGGACAATGCCACGAGCGGTGGTACCGCCAACCACAACGCAAAAACTGCTGGATCATGCAGCCAAAAGTGATACGCCAATACCCATGCGACAGTCGCCACCCATGCCCCGATGTGAAAAGCAATACCCTTTTTGCTTTGGACACCGATCTCTAAAAAGAGTGCCGCGCTGATGAACCATGTCGCCACCGCCACTATTGGTAACGTATTGGGCAACCACAAAACGAATACCCCCAAGAACGCCAGCAAAATGGCGCCGCTAACGCGGGCAGCGGCACGCCAAAACGAATCGCGCACAGGGCATAGAATCCATAATCCTGCCAAAAGCGTCAAGCTCAACGGCTGCCACAACACATTTAAGCCGCCCGCCGCCAATGCTGACGAAAATAAATTGATCTGCAATAGGAAAACGACGGGTACCATCAACAACAAGCGTGTGTGTGCCGCCATCCACAAAACCGCAACCACCGCCACGACTGACGCCACCAGCCAATACGACGACTCCAGCGCATCCGGCAATAACCAGCGTTGGTTGTTTAAGTGGATGAGGGTGACGGCAAGCAACCATGATGCTGCCGTCCCGAAACCGTCAGCGGCAAGCGGTGCAGTACCATGCCGTCGGGTAAATGCGCTCAGCGCCCAAAACATACCCACCAGTGACAGCAGCATAAGCGCGTGGATCAAAAATGATGGGGATTGCAGGTCACGCACCAAAACCAGTATCGAGGTGACAACCAACGCGCACCCCCCATATGTTGTGATCGTTAACGCTCTTTGACTATGATCGGTCTCCATTTATGCCTCCCTATCCCTAAGCCATCAACACGATTTGCTTAGCATAGGGGATGGTGCCCATCGAAACGATAGGCGCACATCCTAAACAATGCGTGACAAACGTCTAATTTGAGGGAGTCTTGGTAGGCTTTATAGAGGACGAAATGGGGTGTTCAGCAACGGGCAGCACCATCGTAAACGTTGATCCCACCCCCACCTCGCTGACCAAATCGATGTTGCCACCATGCAGTTGAACAATTTGCAGCGCAATATCTAGCCCTAGCCCCGTCCCTGGCAAGTCGGTTTGTAATCGCACAAACGCGACGAAGACCAAATGGCGTTGGGCTTCGGGAATACCCATCCCGGTATCCTGAAATTCGATACAGACGCGATCCGCATAGGCATAGGTGCGAACCGTGATCTGTCCAGCAGTCGTGTATTTGATGGCGTTGGACAGCAGATTCGTAATAACTTGGCGAAGGCGCAAGTGATCCACAAAGACAGTGGGCAAAGTTTCGTCCAAAGACACACTAAGCTGAACCCCGTCGCTGACCTGCAAGCGCAACTCATCCACAGCAATTTGACACAAGCGGTTCAAGTCACAAGGCTTAAGGTCGAGGACGAACTCCCCAGTCGCCAACCGTACCCGATCCAGCAAATCCCCCACCAAACGATTTAGATGCTCCCCCTCTTCAATAATCTGGGTGAGGTAACTCTGTGGCGTTTCTGCCATCGGCGAACGCCGCAGAAGATAAGCAAAACCGAGAACAGAATTTAATGGTGTGCGCAATTCGTGACTGACCCGCGCCAAAAAGTGTTGGCTTTGCAGGCGCATTTCTTCGGCAACATGCGCGGTACTCATATCGACTGTCAAGTGACTGAGGAAGCGCAAAGTTTGAAAGGTAAACGCCGCCAGCAGGATGTTGTAACTGACGTGGATCGAGCGCGAAGGCGACAACCGCACGGAAAAGTCGATCACTTCAAAAATCAGAACCCCCCAAAACGCGAGGATACAGCCCATTTGCACAAAACTGCGGTCGCGCCCGCTCAATAACATGGCGCTGATGGTATATGGGATCAAGGTCGTTAGCGCCGTCACTCCCCCCAAGTCATTGATGACCAGCCCTTGCAAGCTAAAAATTGCGATGGTGCAGAGCAACCAAAAAACCGTATACCGTCCCAAACAACCGACCAGATAGGTGAAGCCAATAGCACCCGCAAGCACCCCATACGCCCACGCATACGGCGTTTGTTGATAAACCGCCGCTGCCCACAAAACCACCTGTCCCAAGACCAGTTGCCATCCGCGACTCTGCCAATACTGGCGAATTCGGCGGGCGGCATCGGCTTGAATCGCGGGTGGAAGAAGATTAGTCGAGTCGGGCAATAGCCCGTTCAATAGTTCGCGCCACATCATCGGGAATCATCGGTTTCTTTAAGAAGGCAAAAACCGCCGCAGCGGCAACTTGCTCGACAACCGCATCAGCATAGGCGGACATGATGATGACCGGGGCATCATGCACTGCCGTCAGCGCCTTGCCCAAGCTTAGCCCGTCGCCATCGGGCAACTCCAGATCAATGATGTAGAGCATGGGCAACACTTGCTGAGCGACGCGCAGGGCATCGGCGCACGAACCAACCGCTATCAAATCATATTCAGTCAAATCACGGATGATCGCCTCCATCAAAAAGCGCGCCGGCGGATGATCATCCACCACAAGGATCGGGGTCATTTGAGCAAATCATCCAAGAGGTGATCCAGTCGGGTGGCTTCGGCAAGGATTTGCGCGATTAATTCTTCGGCATCCTCAGGCGTAAGTTCCCCCCGCCGTGTTAAACGCGAATGGAGCATGTGTGTTAATCCCATCAAGGTATGTAGGGGTGTGCGGAGTTCGTGACGCTGATTGGCATTGGCACGCGGCAGTTCGCGCAATCCTTCGGCAGCGCGGACAGCAGCATCGCGGTTATCCACCCCTAACTTGGCATAGATGTTGGACAAGTGATTACGAACAGTGCCGTGTGAAATCCCCAAGGTACCCGCAATCTCGACATTCGCGTGTCCTTGGGTAGCCAAACGCAAAATCGCACGCTCACGGTCGGTCAAGGTGTAGTGGCGACGTGCCGCCATCAACCCCATGACGGCAGTCGTTGAAAGAAAGGTGCGCCCCTGCGCCACCGCCCGCACAGCATCCACCAAACGCAACGAAAAATCATCGCTTTTGACGATATATCCACTGACACCCACCGACAACAATTCATCGATCCACACTGGATCATCGTAAGCTGTAAGGATGAGGACATGAATCTTGGGAAAGCGCGTCTTGAGATCGCGCACAAACGCAGAGGGATCAAACGGGTGTCCTGAAAACGACAAATCTAGCATAAGGACATCGGGCATTTGGCGGGTGATCAATGTCAACAGATCATTGACCGCCCCTGATTCCCATACAATGCTGATATCACCTGCTCGCGCCAATTCTTGGCGTACAATTTTGAGGATAAGCGGATGATCATCCGCAAGGGCAACACGTATGGTCTGCATAAGGCTTCACGGGAAATTCGCAATTAGATCGACTGAGTACCCCTATTGTAGTGTAATTCCTTCAGCCATCCCATAAACAACAGCGGGGTTTTGACCGATATCAATAGCAAGGGGGGCACTCATCTGAGTGCCCCCTTTGCTATCTAACTAAGCTGGTGCTGGGCTAACCTCCGCCCACGAAGGGTTTGGTGCTGGTCGCCATGGGCGTATAGGTAATCGTCGGCGTGCGCGTAAACGTCGGTGTGTGCGTCGCCGTAAACGTTGAGGTGCCCGTCGGTTGGGGCGTGTATGTGAATGTAAACGTCGGTGTGAATGTCCGTGTGAACGTCTGGGTAAACGTCGGCGTAAACGTCCGCGTGCTTGACGGCGTGAGCGTCGGCGTAAACGTCGGTGTGTTCGACGGCGTGAACGTCCGTGTGAACGTCGGCGTAATCGACGGTGTGAACGTCGGCGTGAACGTCGGCGTGAACGTCCGTGTGTTCGACGGTGTGAACGTCGGCGTGCGTGTTGGCGTGTTTGACGGCGTGAACGTCGGCGTGCGTGTTGGCGTGTTCGACGGCGTGAACGTCCGTGTGAACGTCGGCGTAATTGACGGCGTGTTCGACGGCGTGAACGTCGGCGTGAATGTCCGCGTAAACGTCGGCGTGCGTGTCGGCGTGCGTGTCCGCGTGTTTGACGGTGTGCGTGTCGGCGTGCGTGTCGGCGTGTTGGACGCCGTGAACGTCTCTGTGGGTGTCCGTGTAATCGTCGGCGTGTTCGACGGCGTGAACGTCCGTGTGAACGTCGGCGTGTTCGACGGCGTGAACGTCCGTGTGAACGTCGGCGTGTTCGACGGCGTGAACGTCTGTGTGAACGTCGGCGTGTTCGACGGCGTGAACGTCTGTGTGAACGTCGGCGTGAACGTCGCTGTATTCGGTGGCGTGAACGAGGGCGTGAACGTCGGCGTAAACGTCCGCGTGAACGTCGGCGTAAACGTCCGCGTGAACGTCCGCGTGAACGTCGGCGTAATCGATGGTGTAAGCGACGAGGTTAAGGTGAAAGTCGGCGTCGGCGTCGGAACCGCTGTCGAGACATCGGTCGCGATGGGGGTCGAGCAATTGGGCGCGTCAAACACAAAGAACGTGTTATCGAAGTCCAAAATGGTTGAACCGAAGTCCGTCGCCACTGTATTGCCAGAACCACCCCCAAACACGAAGTAAATCGAGCGGGTTTGGCTTGGTTGCAAGACGAGCAGATTGAGCCATGTGCCTTCCAGCCCAGTCAAGCCGGAGGTTGCGTTGCCACTGGTGGTATTGTCAGTGGTATCGGTACCCGACCACATTTGAATGCTACCCGACGAACCGGGACCAGAACCGCCACCCCAGACTTCGACAAGGGTCATGCCGGTCGTCCGCTTCACCCATCTGAGACCGAACCCATGAATAGAGGCAGGACTGGTGGTGCTGGAATTGGAAATGTCAAAACGAACGCGCAAGAATGGCTCGAAGGTAGCGTTCGAAACGTTGATCGAATTCGGTTGGCACGTCGGGATAGGCGTATTGGTCACCGTACTGGTGCCAGCCCCCGGCGTCGGTGTGTTCGTGGGCAATCCATAGTTCAAGCGAATAGCGCAATCCGTAGTCGATCCTAAATCATCGTAGTAGAAGGTCGTACCGTTGAAATAATGTGGCGGCATGACGCCAGCGTTCAACGCCGGACCGTTCACATAACGCACTTCAAAACTGCTATTGCCCGGCGGCAGGATCAAGTTCGCCCCGCCGCTAAAGCCAGCTTGAGGAGCGCCAGCAGGGGCGGGTGTACCCGCACCGACGGTGACAGCGTTACCGATATCCGTCAATGGTTGGAGGCTGCTGCCTACCCAAATCGGTGACCCGCGCAGGAAGAAGGCATTGGCGGATTGCGTTGTCGCATACCCTGTTGCCGCTTGCCACGCCAAAGTGACTCGTCGCAGCTCCGTTTGATACGGCAAGCTGTTATTGAGAGTGAAAATAACCCTGTCGCCACCGTAAGTAATGGACGCATTCAGGGTCACATTCGAGCAAGCGAAACTCGGCGTGAACGACGGCGTGAACGTCAGTGTATTGGTAGGCATGTTCGTTGGCGTATGCGACGGCGTATTGGTATGCGTCGCCGTGTGCGACGGTGTGAATATTGGTGTTGGTGTATCGGTATCGACCTGAGGCGGCGTGGGCACATCATACCCCAGCGGGATAGCACCAACGCGGCGGAAGGCTTCATTCACGGCGATACGACGTGCTTGCAGCGGGACATAGGGCGCGATCCCAAGCGGAGTCACGAGCGGATGATTGAAAGTGATCACAATGGCGACCGTGTCGCCCGGACCACCCGCATCCCACCATGGAATATTGTTATTCGATGTCCAACCGGCACTGTCTAAGGCAGCGCTAGGGAGTTCGCGCAAAGGACAAACGGGGGCGCGCGCGTCGTCACCTGTTTCTAAGAACGGTGGAAACCGAAAGCGCGCCAGTCCGGAATTGGTCGGATCCAATTTAGGACGATTACTACACACCATCACATCAAACCAACCCGCCTCATTCGAGAAGCGCTGCTGATCATAGTCTGGAGGTGTAACTGGATTGTTGTCACTGTCACCAGGGAACGGGCGATACCATGGATAAAACCATGGGAGCGTCTCAAAACTGGGATACGAAGCCGGGATTGGGGCACCGGGCGCGCCAACGGGCGGAATCGGCAATTGTTGAGGACCCAATGCCAAGCCTGCGGCACCGATGCGGGCTTCGTCATAAATGCTGAGAATACGGGCGAGGTCTTTACGACGATTTTGATCAACCGAGTCGCCCGGGTCGCAATCATCACCCCCATAATAGGTGGCAAAAATACTCTCGACACCCCCTTGATAAACTTCGATAGGGGTCGCCCCCGTATACGGGATGATCGTGCCAAGGGTACCGCGTTGTGCCAAATTTGCTGCGGTCCGGAGGTTGTTGCTGGCGGTGATGGCGGGATCGTTGGTTCGGTTCTCTTGCAACCGTTGATTGTAGCCACAGGGCACAATCGAGTTCAAATCGCCGGTGTAGCCGGGATTCAGCACCGGGTCTTGTTCATAAATCGTCAAGTCGAGTGCAAACTTATCCTCATCATACAGACCCGTCGCAGTATAACGTGCGGCGGCACGAGCCGCATTTTGCAGGGTCACCCACGCCTGAAAAATGCGTCCAAATTCGATGATTCCGAACAACAGAATCAGCAGTACAGGGAGCGTGAGGGCAAACTCAGCAAGCGTTTGCCCTTTCCGCCGACCCGATATCTGCCTTTGCTTTTGCTTCATACTTTCCTCCGGCACGATCTGGCTTATGCAGTAGTACTGGACAAAACGTTACTGAGACAAGCGCGTAAACATACGCGACGCGATCTCGTTAAACACAATTTCAAGTTCGGCACCGCTGGTCGCGGCATAATAATTGCCGCAGTCAATAGTCGGGTCAAGCGGTAAGTAATTATCGCCCCGTTGATTAGATCCGCCAACCCATGTCAGTTGCTCACAGGGGCCACGCGCGCCCCATTCGGGTTGGGCAGACGACGTATTAATATCGTTGCCGATGCGCCCCGGCATATGCCACTGCCAATAATCGCTATCAATCTGGTTGTTATCGCCCACATCGGCGATATAACGTAGCAGTTCTTCGCCCAAATAATCTTGGCGTCGGGCACGTGTGGTACCCGTGTTGGGAGTAGACCCACCGCGCTCGCAAAGAGCGATTTGGGCGGCAGTGCCGCCCGCTGCGGTACACGAATTGGTGGTAACGAGAGTGTTAGGATCGGTGTCGTTCGCAAAGTTTAAGCCGAAACCAATCGCAAAGATGGTGGGAAGCTGCTGCTCGGTGACGCGGGAACTGCCCGTGCCGGTGAACGCGCCCGGCAACTCCGCTAAACCCACCCAATCCGCCCAATCACGGGCAAAATCATCGACGTTGTAAAACTCATAACAATTAGTCGCTGCATCGATCACGATTTGGGATGGGAGTTGAGCGGCAGCAGTGGGATTACAAAAAGTACGCGCTTCTGGGAAGATATCTTGGCAAAAGGGTAAACCAGCACCCGATGTCAACAATTCACTCGGTTGTGCCTGCGTGCCATAAGGGCAAAGCCCAAAAGCACCATAGGCACGGTTCGCGGGATTTGCTGCAAGGGGGACATTATTACCACCAGTGATGTTATAGATGTCGGGTTTGGCAGGATTACCCCCATCCCGCGAAACGGGATTGGTAGAACCGGCAGCGCCATCGCTCATCAAGACCATGATCCAAACCGCGCCCTCACGACGCCCTTTCCCATAAAGCGTCGAGCTGCCAGCAGCGACAGCGCCACCGATATTCGTCCCGGCACAAATCGCGCGGAACTGATAGGTTTTACCCGCGTTATAACTTTCCCAAGCAGGGAAAGTGCCCGCCACTACCCCTGCAACCCCGTCCAGCAAAGGAACATAGCGCGGGGAGCCATCGGGCATGGTGCGGTGGATCGTGTATTCATAGGCATTGTCGATCATGGCATTATCCAAGGGGCAACTAAACGCCACTGGATGATTGAAAATTGCGCCGATCGTGACGCCCGTCATCAAATTATTGACATCACGTCGGGTTGCCGAAGTGGCAGCGCTATTGACAAAGGCATCGGCAGCGATCAAACCATCGACAAAGCCGTCCCAATTGCCATCAAAGTTAAAATCCGTGTACGCCGAGGGTTCAGAACGCACCCCGATGAGATCGCGCAGGGTTTCAGAAGCACCTTTACGAATGAGGACGCCACTACTGTTGTTCAGGTTGTTTTGGGTCTCGATCATCACATCTTGCGCACCATTTCCATCGGGATCAACCGCATAAGCGATGCGGTCAAAGGTGACAAAGCCGACGCGATCCCCACGCAAGAAGTCCAGACGTTCAAGGAACTGACCCGCCGCATCGCGCGCTTCGCGGAAGGGTTCGCAAATCAAGTCATCAAATTGAAAATCGAGGTTGGGGTCATTGCAGCACCCATAAAAGTTGTACATCGGCACAAAGCCACTGAAGAGATGGGGGTAAGTCGCTGCGTCCCCAGCGGGGTTTAGCTCATCAAACTGCTCACCATAATTAGACCCAAAATAGCTGGCATACTCGTTACGCAACCATGTCGGGAAATAACTCGGACCGCTGCCAAAAACTGTCCCATTATAGGCACGCACACGACAAAATTCCGGTGGTTGTTGGCGACTATTGGCACTCAAACCAGAACCAAGATCCACATAAGGGACCATGATGCCGCTGCTATTCGGTTCAAAAGCCTCGGTTTTATCCCCAAGAATGGCATCAACCGTTGCCAATGTATAGTTGGTACGGGAGTTTAACGTACTCTGGGTATTGTTGAGAATCTCTTCCCACGGATCAACAAGCGCCGGCGCAATGGGATTGGTTTTGCTTTCATTGATATAGGGCGGCATATAGCGCACACCCATCGGCGTTAATATAGGCAAACCTGTTACAATATCAAGACTAGTCACATCATCCCACGAAGCATAAGTTGTTTCGTTGAGCATCGACTCGGACACATCCATGATCAAAACTACATCGATCACCGCCGTCTGCGAAATCGATGATTCAGTCAAAGTGATGGTGTCATAGCCCAACAAGCGCATAAAGATCGTGGGCGATTCGATTTGGGCAGTCACCCGCACCAATTTTAATTCGAGATCGGTACACAGTTCACTAAAGCGCGCCACATCCTCGGCATTGGCGGCGGGGTTAGGATCGCCATTAGCAAGAAATAGGCGTTCAATACCACCCCTATCCAGCGCATTATCGTTAGTATCCCGCGCAAATCGTTGCACACGGCACGTCTCGACGATGACATTGGTCGGGTTTAGCCCATACACTTGGATGAACTGACGTGCCGCCAGACTTAGATTGGCAACGCTGCCAGCTTCGTCTTGGGCAATACCATCATCCAAGCCGGTGGTGTCCGTGTCCAAGACACGGCGCATCTGCCCAGCCGCCGCCACCGAAGCCGCATCAACCGCACGGCGCATGGTACTATAACGGATGAACAATAACGAAACATCGGTCACGATGCCCACAAAACCCAATAAGCCCACGAAGCCAATCGCCAAAATCACCAGCGCTTGACCCCGTTGACCGCGACGAACGAGTCGTCTAAAAAAAGCCTTTAAGGGTTGGTTCATACTGCCCTTACCTACTCACAAGAAGTTTGCACTGTACGGGAGGTGCTACAACGCCCTAGAAAACCACGACACTAGGGCGGAAATACGATAAAGGGTTCAACTTCTGGCAGTGGGAAAGCCGCCCACACATAAATGACCATGTTGCCATCGCTATTGCCCACAGCGGTAAAAACAGGAGACAACAACGGCATTTGCAGCAACATTTCGTGCTGCCAGTACAACTCCACCAGCGCCATGCCCTGTCCGGGCAACATCGACCGTGTGGCGTTATCAGCGAGACCATAATCTGGGAGGTTGAAGAAATTCTCGACCTCGCGCATCGTCCATTCGGAACCAATGCAGTAGGTACCGGGGATTTTGTGATTCCCAAACAGCGAAAAACCAACTTGCTTCTCGGCATTCAGCAAATCACCATTGGTGGCACGCGCGTCATAGCCCGCAAGCTCGGTGAAGTCATTGATGTTATTCACAATATCCACACCATTTTGCGGGAAGACATCCCGCACATTGTTGCCGTTGAAATCGAAAGGATCGCGTCCTTCGCGCGAAGCGACCGCGAAGTTTCCGGGGCTGGTTTCGATCACATCGCATTCGTTGGCTTCGGTCGGGTACCGTCCGGCGACGACCATCTGCGGCACATCACCGGCAACCGGGCGATCCGCCGGTAACCACTGTCCGCTATGCCTAGAAGCATCCACCATTTCGACGGAGAAACCGCTGACTATCACATCATCAATGTCGTTGGCGGGGTTAAAATCAAGCGGATCCATGGAGATAATCATGGTACAAACGATTTCGTTGTAAAACAAACGATCTACATACGCGAAATTACAAGCACCAGTGTCATCAATTGCGGGGTCCCCGGTAAAGCGATACTCGAGGCGGGTAGCATCGGTGTCGTTCACCCCATAAGGCATCCGATAAAAGGTTTCGGCACCCGTGAGATAAGAATGCGGCACATACGTATATTGTCGTAACCACGCTACGGAGCGCGGTGACTGTTCAGCGCGCAATACCGTTGCCCGCCGAGCGCCCGCCCGTGTGACATCCAAGAGCGAAAGATAGTTGTTGGCGAACCAACCAATTTCCACCAACCCAGCAAGCAGTATGATGAGAATGGGTGTCACCAACACTAATTCAACCATACTCTGTCCTGCCTGCCGTTTTCCATATTCAGCAGGCGTACCGTCAAGGACTTGAAGAATCACCTTGATGAATTTGCGCATTGCACGAATGCTCTTCAGCTATACGGTCTACCACGAAATTGGTATACCTTCCATAAAGCTGATCATACCACAACGATATCAAGCGTAACGTGCCGCTAGTGTGCAGAAGTTGATAGAGAATTGTGTATATCTTCGCAAAAACCAAACACGCAATACCCGCCTTCTGACTCGTTTTTAAGGCACATCACCTCTTCAAAACGAGTGCAGACAAGCGCCTAAACGCCCACATCGTCAAATAGGATGCGGGCTTTAACAACATAACCACGCCCATGACGTGATTGGATGATCAGGGGACGTTCTAAATCAATTTCGACTTTGTGACGCAAATTATGAATATGGTTGCGCACCAAAGCAGCATCCCCTACCCCATTGGGGTAACGCCATACCCCCGCCAACAAGTCTTCAGTTGAATGAAGTTTATGAGGGGCGATGCACATAAAGGTGAGCAAATCAAACTCAACACGGGTCAAGCTAATTTCGCGATCATCCAAATACAAGCGAAATTGCGCTGGTACAATCCGAATGATCGGCAAGTTCTCCTCGCCATATAATGCTGAACGCCGAATATGTGCCCGTACCCGCGCAATCAATTCGCGCGGCACAAAAGGTTTACGGATGAAGTCATCCCCACCAGAATTGAGCGCATCGACCACATTATTCGACGAGGTGTTGCCGGTCAAAAAGATAATGGGCGTATTGGCGGTGTGCGTTTGCGCGCGCAGTCGACGACAAAGCGCAATCCCATCCATTTCGGGCATCATGGCATCCAAAACAAATAAATCTGGGCTTTGTGTAGCAGTCACTTCTAACGCCTCATGTCCAGAAACCGCACGCTTTACGGCGAATCCTTCGCGCCGTAAAACAAGTTCCACCATATCGAGCATTTGCACATCGTCATCGACAATCATAATCTCATACATAGCGTTATCCAGTTTCACGACTCCGTTGACAGATATAGTATATGCCCAGACAGAAACGAACACAGGTGAGGAACCGTGAATTATTCATGAATTACGCCACCACCGCGCTTGATCAGACAGATACGAACCTATCGCTGAGGATAAAGTTAAGCGGAAATCATGTACCCGACACCATGAATCGTGCGGATATATTTTCGTTGCGCCGTTTTTTCCAACTTGGCGCGCAAATTTCGTACATGTGCCCGCACCAAATCGGGATCACCCGTATTGGGAGGATATTCCCAAACTGATTGCAATAAATGCGAAGGCGAAAGTGCCTGATTGGGGTGTTCCATTAAATAACGCAGTAAACGATGTTCCGTGGAAGTCAATTGTACAACGACATCATTGATGGTGACGCGGTAGGTGTCCGAGTCTAAGCGCAACCCTTCCATCTCCATCACCGCATCACTTCGCCGTTCCCGCAGTCCCCGACGTAACACTGCGGAAATGCGCGCCCGCAGTTCGAGCAGTTCAAAAGGTTTGATGATGTAATCATCGGCACCCGATTCTAATCCGGTCACAATATCTTCGGTACTTCCCCGTGCCGTCAAGAACAGGATCGGCAACGCCATAAATCGCGAGTCCCGTCGTAGTTTTCGGCACAACGTCACGCCATCCATCTCCGGCATAATCACATCCAGAATGATAAGATCAGGGATTTCATTGTTAAGAAACTCGATTGCCTTCGATGCCGACGTGACGAGGGTGACAGCGTGCATCTCATGACGCAATACGCGCCCCAATGTTTCTAAAACTTCGTTGTCATCATCAACTGCGAGAATGCTCGCCATAATCTCAATTTCTCCGAAAGCGTTACCCTAATTCACAGGGAAGATGCACGACAAAAGTAGCTCCCTTGCCATTACCAGACTTGAGCAGAATATCGCCCCCTACCTTTGTAACGACTTGGCGGCAAATGTATAAACCCAAACCTGTGCCTTCGCCCTGAGGCTTTGTTGTAAAAAACGGATCGAACACTTTTTGATGGAGTGCTGTAGGAATACCCGGACCATTATCGGTCACGGCAATTTCGATGATTGCCAGAGCCGCCAAATGGGTGACTGAAAGCACGACTTTAGCGTCCGGTTGCCCTACCAAAACATCATGCGCATTCATCAATAAATTCAGCCAAATATCATCGAGTGCCCCCATCACTGCGATCACAGGCGGAATCACCACATCGGGCATATCGACTACCAAGCGGATGCCAGCACGTTCAAAATAAGGAATGACCAACGCGATGGTTTCTTGGATCGAATAAATGACATCGACTGAAATCGGGGGGCTATCCCCCGCATCCGGGCGCGCACTTGACAAAAGACGCCGCACCACACCCGACGCCCGTTTTCCCGCCCGCAAAATTGCCGCTAACGAATCATATTGTCGCGAACCAACCGATTGCCCATCAAGCAAAAGTTCGGCATCCAAAACTATAGTCGTCAAAGGGTTATTGATCTGATGGGCAACCGCTGCCGCTAATTCACCCATTGCCGATAATCGCGCCGAGTGTATGAGGCGGTTTTGGGTTGCCTTTAATTCATTCAGGCTTGCCTCAAGGTCAATCACCAATTGGGCGTTATCAATCGCTGTTGCCGCTTGCCCGATCACAGCGCGTGCCAGTTCAATCTCGCGCCGCGCAAAGGTGCGGAAGCGAAGCGTGTCAGACATCACCGCCAACCCATATGGACGCCCCCGCACGACGAGCGGCAGTTGCAGCATCGAAACCGCATGGCTGTTCGCCATCAAAGCTTCGACATCTGGGGGCAGCGTATGTTGATCCACCGTGAATTGAACCGATTGCTGATCCGTAAAACTACTCGACAACAGCGTGTGCGCTGGTTCCGTCAACTCCTCCGCACCGGCATTTGCCCAAACCACACCCCCATAAGCGTAGCGTATTCGGAGCGAACTTCCATTCGCGGCGATCAACCCAAATTCGATCCGATCCCCATCTAGTATAGACTTTACATCGGATAATAAGCGAAAAGCGGTGACATGTGCGCGATCTTCGGTGCCCCCCATCAGCAAATGCGCATTATCGATGAGCAGGCGTTGGACACGCTTGATCTTCTGTTCCGGCAGTTCCTGATGGCTATGCTGCACATAATGGATGAGCAACACCCCAAAGGTGGTATTGCCGTAAATCACAGGCATCATCACCACCTGAAAAGCATTCGCCCGAAGGCTTAGGTCTCGGTGTTCATCCGAAGTATGCACATCTTTGATGATGACAACCTCTTGCAGATTCAGACGTTCAGCATCTTCAACACTCAAACTGATAAGCGGTTCATTACCACCACGCCATCGGGCTTGCATAAAACCAGCATGATGTCGAAAAATCGCATGTCCTTCGTCAGCATCAGAGGCACGATAGAGGTCGGCAATTTGCACATTGAGAATCCGCGCTAGATGCTCGCACACGGCGATGAGCGTTTTTTCGAGCGATAATGACGCATTGACCGCGCGACTAGCGTCCACCAATGCCTTTAATTCTTGGGCGCGATGGACACTGTCGCCATGAATACGGGCATTGTTGATGGCAATCGCCGCATACGATGCCAGATTTGCCAGTAACTCAAGATGACGTTGCGAAAAAATATCTTGTTTGTGGCGATTATTGACGCCCAAAACCCCAAGCGGGCGACCATTTAATAAAATAGGGACATAAAGCAAAGCATTTACAAAATATTGCGTTTTTACTTTGTATGCCCCTTTTGTACTAACGAGCATCGGTTCAGCACTCGTGAAGACCGTGCCCGCTAGGGTATCTTGCGTCTTGATACGAAAGTTCTCGGCAACTTGGGCGTCGATACCGACTTTCGCACGCAAATAAAGCTCATCTGATTGGTCATCAGGCAGTAAAATCATCCCCTCATCGGCATTGGTCAACGCGCGTGCAGCCTCAACCACGCGGTTGAGAACTTCACTTAAATCCAAGACCTCGGTCAAGGAGCGACTGAGCGCAAACAGGGTACGCATCTCATCATCACGCCAATAAATGGACGTGTTGATGGGCAATTGCGGGGAAGCTAACCCACCTTCGGGGGATTCTGCCTCCAGCTCTAAGCCAGAAAGTATCGGTATATCTTGGGTGTCAGTTAGGTTCAAGGGCGAACCATAAACCGGAATACGAAGCGCCTCTAACAATTTCGGACGCAGCATCTCCTCATGGAGCGAGTTCAGCGTGACCTCCCCCGATCCATCGAAGAATTCTTCCTCCTCGGTATAGATCACCAAGGGCGGGCGGGGATAAATACGCCGAACCACCCTTAAGCTTGGCTCTTGTGTATTCAATACGCACAAGCGTGCGTCAATAATCAACACGGCGAAATGATCATTGCGCAGATGAAATAAGACATCCCGATGTGAAAATGCGCCAGAGACGGAGAAACCGCGATCATGTATCGCGTCCGTGATCGCGCTAAAAACTTCGTATTCCCCAGAAGCCACCAGCACGCGGCGATTATCCATGGCGGCTGACTCAGGTTGATCTGTCTGGATAGTCATCGTCGGCTCAAGCGTTCTCGGCGCCGTTCAAGGTCAGTATCCACCGCAGAAGCGCCGGTGCCCGATTCAGTCTCAGTAGGAGTAGCATTGGTCGCAACCACATTATCCTGCGGCATTGTCGATACCGGAACCTGATTTTCTGTTACCGATGGCGTTATCGGCTCAACCCATGCCGCCAAATCATCGCGTGCTTGGCGCAACGATTCGGCGATGGAAGCGGACTCCTGCGCGATGACCGGATCGGGAGTCGGCGCAACAGCTCTACGCGCATCTGCAACGACCGACTCTAATAGGCTCACCTTGTCAAATAGTTCCCTCACCGCCCACTGGTGGGTGACCAAATCGGATTCGAGCATCGTCATCCGCTGCCGAGTTCTCTGTATTTGCGTGACGACACGCCGTGCTAAATCATCGTCTCCCTGAGTCAAAGCGGTATCGGCTTCGCGATCCAATACTTCGATCTCCGCTTGCAATGCGCCAATTTGTTGTTTCAGCACATCCTCATGCTCAAACGCTTCATTCAAGCGCTGACGTAACGCCTCGATCTCGCGGTCAATATCTTTGCCTAAGTTCGGTGGCGAGGTTTTCTTCGAGGGAGATACCGCCTCCCCCACGACATCGCGCAAACGAGCGCGCAACAGGACATTGAGTTTTTTCACTAGGTCGCTCATACCACAAATTATACATTTTTTATACTTGTCTTCACAACTGACTTTACAGTCTGTTCCTTAAGGATCACAAACGCCATCATATGCCAGCTTATAAATCGTCATATTCGTACCCCCAGCGCGCACTGCTGCCGTGCCGCCGGTGGTAAAGACGGGACACAAACGTGGATCATTCACATCATCCCCCGGCACCTGATCGTTGAGCGCCCTCAAATAGCGCCCCCCCTGTGCTTGCATCCAAGCCCAAATTTCATCGGGGTTGTTTAAGATGGGGATGATCTCCGGGCTGATCAAACCAGCAATATCGAGGATGGGACGGGGTGCAAAATAACCGACTGCGCCAATATCATTGGTTACCAAGAGCTGATCAGGCGGGATATTGTCACGCAGATAAAATGCCGTAGCCACCATTTCCTCATCGATAATGGCGACATCTAAGCGATAGGCATTCACCCCCAAGCTAAAGGTAAAAAAAATGAAAACAAAAATGGTCGCGCCTGCCAGTGTGCGCGTAAATACCCGCCCCAACAGCGAAAAGCGAGACCCCTTCAGCAAAAGAATCATGCCCACGACGCCACAAACAATAGCACTGGGCAAACTGGGAATGACATAGCGCCCATGCTGAAAGTTTAAGGGCAAATAACCGGCGTACAGCAAAATGAGCAAAACCGACCACAGCAACGGAGCAGACAACAACAATGACCGTCGCTGGCGAACGAGCATGACCGCAAAAACCACTATTCCGGGCAATAATAACATCTGTCCGCCCGCCGCCAAAGGTTCCAATAAATATCCGACCCTCCAAAAATAACTTTGGTAAAAATTTGGCGTAGCATACATTTGCTTGGCGGCGGCGGTATCGGGCAGCAATCCACCTGTTTGCTGTAAGTTAAAGTTCAGGTAAGGCGCAAGCACGATCATAAAGACGAAGAGCGCCGCCACTCCATAGGCGATCCATCCGACGTAACGCCCGCCGGGACGCACAAAAATCAGTAATCCTCCTAAAAGCGCGCATAACAGCACCCCCTCGGCGCGGGTCAAAGTGGTCAATGCCGCCACTAAGCCAAAGAGCATCCCGCGCAGGATAATCGCCGTGAGGTGCTGCGATCTGGCATCCAGTTCGCGCCATGCCAGCGTGATAAGTGCAAGCGTAAACATCGCAAAAATTGCCGTTTCCATCCCAGAAACCGCCGCCCAGATGAGATGCCACGCCATGACCAATGCAAGTCCGGTAGCAACGTAGGCACTGCGATTATTGGGTATCAAACGCGCTGCCATGCGCGCTCCCAAAATACCGGTCAACGCCAACATCACGATCCCTACCCCATGCGTCCAAACATGATAAGGAATATTCAGCAGATAGCCGATAGCCAGCACAACCGTATAGAGTGGCGAGGTCGAAGCGGTACTCGGTTCCCCTGCGATGAACGCCCATTCGCCATTTTGAGCGAGATTGCGGGCATAGGTTTGATGAATCCAGCTATCATCCAGTGGGAAATTGCCCCCGGCAATGACGATATAGAACAGGGATAACATCACCGTCAGCCCTGCGATCAGCAAGTCGTAACGCCAACGTACAAAGCTAACGGTCTCGGAACGCATATAACCTCGCATACTCAAAATCGAGCGGCACCAAAAAGTTGGGTGGCGACTCGATGAGGGTCAATAAAGACGCCGGACTAGCGGCAGGATCATTTTTCAGGACGAGATAATCTATATCAAATTCGCGCGCAATGACCAACAACGCCTCTGGTGAAGCATTAGGCAAGGTGGCACCGCCGAAACCCGTAAAATAATAGAGTTCGGCGGGGTCGTCATACAAAATGCGTGATGCTGCGGGCAAGCGTTCTGACAACGCCTGATACAAAACCGGCACGCTTGTATGCGGGGGGACATGCCCGTTGATCGCATAAAACACGCTCAATCCAAAAGCAAGTAACACCGCCGCACCTGTGAAAAAATGCTTGGCATGGCGCGCTCGCCATCTGCGCCGCCGTCGCGCCAACCAATCAATGGCACTATCCATGCCAATAATCGCGAACACACTCCAAAATGGGATAAGCGCCGCCGAGGAATGAAATAATCCACCGCGATACCCCGGATAGGGGAAAACAAAGGTCATCGCAAGATGCAAGCCTAACGCATACACCCAAAATGGCTGGGTACTGGGATCGCGCCGCCGCACCCAACCCCCGATCAGCATAAATGGCAATAGCACAATGACGCCTTCGACAGCGATCAGCGTTGCGGCATTGTTGGCAAAGGCTTCGCGACGAGAAGCGATAAAAGAGTCCAGACCCTTAACGAATAAAGTCTGTGGGCTGGAGTCCGGCGGGAAGTTAAAAATGTCGTTGTACTCGTCAAACCAAATCGCTTGGGTGCCGCCCAATGGGAGTGGTGTCCCAATTGCCGCCAAATTGCGTGCAAAAAAAGGCGTCATCATGGCGCTGTAAGCGACGATCAACGCCACGACATGGGCAGCCCGCAAGCGAAACGGCAAACGCGCGATCACCGCAAACCCGACCGCAATCATCAACAGCAAGACGCCATCGGCACGGGTTAAGTGTGCCAATCCCGCCAGTGCCCCTACAACTCCCCAACGCCATACACGAGGTTGCGTCATCGCCATGCCCATCATCAGCAGGCAAGCACTTCCCCACGCCGCATAAGGCGCAAAAGTATCAGTGGCACCCCAAAAACGGATGAAAAAAGGGGAAAACAGAGTCAGCAACCCCGCCGCCCACGCATGGCGTTCAGTGCCGCCCCATCGGCGTCCTAGCCAAAACGCCGCACCAGCCGTGAACCACAGAAGAATCGCCAACGGTACCTGCGCCGCCCAATACTGATCGGGCGCATTAAAAACCGCCATGCCCAACGCCGCCAAAGTAGAAGTCATCGGCATCCAATAGAGGTGCGATGGCATCGGCAGCGGACTGACTGCCCCAATATATGTCCAGACATACGCATCAGTGAAGCCTAGTCCCGTGACAACTCGATTCGCAGCATTAAAGTGATAATACGCATCAGTGAAGGCAGGCGCACGCACTATCCCCATCGTGATGATAAAGGCGATAACCCCCGCCAAACCTACAAATACTCGCCCAGAGTTTCGCATCAAGGCAATGTCTCATCCGCGCGGGGGGTCAGATCTTCTTGCCGCAAACCCCGATACAACGCCGCGCAAAAACCAAGCAAAAGCGCCGTGCGTGCCAAGATCAAAACCACAAAAGGCATCACTAAGTTGCCGGTGATCTCGCCGCCACTATCCCCCGTGCGCAAAAACAAGAACGGATATTCGACAAACACCGATATGCTGAGCAGCACCACCGCAAGGATGCCATCGCGCGTCGGGAATGCCAGCAGCAGCAGCGGGATAATCTGTGCCACCCACTGAGGACTCCACCCTTGTGCTTGAAGGAAAAAAATAAGCAGTGTCAGCGCGACAAAATAAAGCATTCCCCGTTCATCACGGCGACGTGCCGTCACGAAGATGAACAACCCGATTGCCAATGCCCCCCCCAGCCGAACAATGCCGGGGATGACTGCCGGATTACCTTCCAGTCGCATAGCATTTTGGGGGTCGAGCCGTTCTAATGGAGAACCAAAATTGCCTGTTTTATAATTGCCATCAATAAGCGCCCAGACGGATTGATAAGACGCTTTGTTGAACTGCGCCGTCAATGAGGGCAACGTCATGGCACTATTTTGCAAAAGCAAAAAGGCATACACCACCCCAAAGCCAGCCGACAGGATGGCACTATAGCGACCCGCCGCCATCGGACGCCGAAAGCGCCAGACGGCTCCCAAGATCAAGGCGGGGGTGAACTTAATCAGCGCACCGATCACCGCCACCAGCGCCGACCGCACATCACGTTTGTCGATGAATGCCGCCAATGACCAGAGTAGGAAAAAGGCGACCATCGCTTCAAAGTTCCACCAAATCAAGACAGCGGGTGCCAGCAACAAGGCATAAATCCACATCAGCGCTAAGCCCGTACCGGCACCATACAAACGGGCACCAATACGACGCATCATGAGCAAGTTGCCAACATCAAAACCGAGCATCAACACCCCAAAGCTCATGGAAAAGGTGGTATAGTCACGCCCGAAAAGTTGAAAAACAATGACATTGAGGATGGACGGAATCGGCGGAAATTCGCTCCACCAGTCCCGAAACGGCAGCAAACCTTCGCGGGATAATGCGCCGAGCTGAAAATAATAGACAAAATCCCCACCGGCGGAAACACCCCGCTCCACCCCCTGCGCGAACAAGGGGAGGTAAACGATCATCAGCAACACGCGAAACGAAATGAACAGTAAAACGATCAATCGCACATCGCCGAATAGTTGCGCCGCGCGAAAACCGATGTCAGAGTTGGTGGGTCGGGTCATGAGCGCCTATGCCTCTCGTACAAATACCACTGCGAGATCATCTTCATACGCAGTCCGCCAATTAGCTTCATCCCGCAAACGCCGCGCCAAACCGCTGTTGGTCTCAATCAAAACCCACTGAATATCGTATTGTTCCAAAGTCTCGCGCCAACCATCGCCACCGATTGCCGTCTGTAGGTATTGGGTTAAAAACTCGTCCCCATACAAATCGGTGCGTCCATCCACAAACACCGGATGTTCGCGAAGCGCATACACCAGATACCCACCCCAATTATAGCTATTGAACTGGGCACCTTGTAATTGTGCCTCGCGAATGTAGGTCACAGCTTTCACTGGCAAGGCGCTTTCCATGGTGGTTTGGACAATCGTCGGCAGCACTACCGATGCCGTCTTGATGATACTAGCAAATAAAATCAACCCAAGCAGCAGCAGATTGATGACAGCCATTCGGGTCGTGGTGCGGCGCATCGGCTGAAACGCCCAGCCCCGTTGGGTCAAGACATCATACAGATGAAAGGTCAACACGGGCGTGGCGACGACGGCGAATACCGAGATATTTCTGCCCGCCAAGAGCGCCATAAATATAGTTCCGCTCACCAAGACAAACGATGTCCAGTCTAAGCGTCGCTTGCTTGCTCCCACTGCCCCCAACAGCGCGATCACCATAAACACGAAGGGCCACGTCTCACGCCCTTGAAAATTAGGCGAGTTCCATTCTTGAATAAAATTACGAAGTGCCCCAATGCCGATGGTCTGAAAAGGCACCGTCAGAATTTGCACACCATACGGATTGATCACGAGGGCAGCGACCGAAACAATGCCAACGAGGATCAATTTTTGAATTTGCCCCCATGTCAGCACACTTGAAGATGGGTTCAGCACTTTATCAATAATTTCACCCGCGATCATCCCGCCCAACAGGATAAACCCAATGGCAAAGCCAGCGTGTAGATTCCCCCAAATCGCCATCAAGACCGGATAAAGCCACAACCTATCTTTTTGCCGATATTTAAATGAAAACAATAGGTATAGCGCGATGGTGCTGCACAAAAAAGATAACATTTGGGGACGGGGCGACCAAAATACCGCCGCTGTCGCCGCCCCGATGATGATGACAAACGCCCGCAAATAAACGTTGCCCTCGCACATCCGATAAATAAAGAACATGCCGAGCGTTGCCAAGCCCGCCATATAGATGACCAAACCTGTCATACCACCGAGTTGCCAAAAGCCGTAGAGGATGATCTGCGCGCCCCAACTATGGTTGATCCACGGGGCACCCTGCATCGTATAGGAGAACGGATCGGTCGTGATGAAGCCCGTATTGAGCATATAATCACCGCTGCGCAGATGCCACCATGTATCGGTATCTACCGGCACGCGCGACGCCAACGCAAAAACCAGCATGAAAAGGATGAAGATAGTAGTACGTTCAATGGTCAGTCGGCGTAGCATATGGGGTCACATTCCGACACGTCGGTCTAGATTCCGCTCAGGGAAACAATTTTGCCTATCGTGCGCAGCATGATATTGATGTCCAATAGTAGCGATTGATGGCGAATATAGTATAGATCGTATTGCAACTTCACCATTGCGTCCACGTCATTCGCCCCATAGTCATAACGCACCTGTGCCCATCCCGTTAAACCGGGGCGCACGACCAAACGGGTACGATAAAATGGGATTTTCGTCGTCAAGCGGGTGATATGTTCGGGGCGTTCGGGGCGCGGACCCACAATACTCATATCTCCACGCAGCACATTCAAAAGTTGAGGCACCTCGTCTAGCCGACTCTTGCGCATGATGCGCCCAAAACGGGTGACACGATTATCCTTTTTATGGCTAAAGAGCGCCCCTGTTTGGGCTTCCGCATCTGGGATCATGGAGCGCAACTTATAGATCGGGAAATGGGTACCATTCCGTCCCACCCGTTGTTGCACATAAAAAATGGACCCACGCGAATCGAGCCACAAGATCAACGCAATAGGGGGCAGCAAAATCACAAAAATCACCAACCCAATGAGCGCCAGCAAAATATCGATGAAACGTTTGACGATGGGATACGGATCGAACAGCGCATCGGCATTGTTGATGGACAGGAACACCACTGCCCAATCATTGTTGATATGTTCAATAGGCACCCGTCCGGTGATACGCTCATATTCCAGCGCCATCGGCACAATGGTAATGCCATTTTCGTAGGCATCCATCACGCCTTGAAAAGTTTCGGTATCCAAGCGCGAGGTCTCGGTGATGATCAATTGAGTGATGCGATCCCGCCGCACGAAATTCATGAGGTCTGCCCCAGTGCCCAACACTGGGATGTTATCGATCATCTGCCCGACAAGCGTCGCGTCGGCGATCACGCCACGCACATCATATTCATTGGGCGCTTCGGTACGAATGGCTTCGATGATCGTTTGAGTCGACGAATTCGCCCCCACGATCAATGTTCGCCGCCGCTCACTAACCCACCCCACCAAAAAGGGACGGGCAAACCGCCATCCGCCGATCAAGATCAAGGATGCGACCCCATAATACAAGATAAACAAACGCGGCAATGTCAAAGTCGGCGACACAAAAAATACGACCACATAAATCACCCAAATTTGCGCGGTGATCAAGATCAAGCGTTGTAAAGTCGCCCCGCGATTGGAGGCGATTTTTAGCTCATAAAAGTCATTGGCGCTGGCGAGTAAAAACCATAAAGAAGGCAAGACGATAAACCAACTGACTTGTTCCATCACAAAATCGAGGGTAAAAGCATCTCCCGACGTGAAGCTCCACACGCGCAAGGCGATCAGGATCGATACCCAGATCGCCACGACATCGCCCATCAATAGCAACAAGCGGCGTTCTGAAAATTGCAATTGTGTTCGTCGTTTCGGCAGTGGCGAGAAAAACATAGGTCAAACCTCTGACGTGCGCAAACGAAGGAAAAGCAATGCCAAAATAAACGAAGTAATGCTGACCAACAAACCGGGCAGCACCCACGCCGGCTGATAACTAAAATTCACCGTATGGCTACCCGCTTGAATTTGAACGGCGCGGAAAGCTAAATTGGCGCGATAAATGGGGGTCTCTTCACCATCCACCGTTGCCGACCAACCGGGGTAATCGCTATCCGCCACCACAAGCCATGCGTCGCGCTCGGTATCTACCGTCACTTCGAGTCGTCCGCCGATCTCCTGCGTAATCTGCACCTCGCCTGCGGTCGCTTGCGGCACGGCACAACCCGCATCCCCCAACAGATGAATTTGCTGTTCGGGATTCCAAGTTGGCTCCACAAGCGCCCTTGCCAGTGCTTCAGGGGTAGTATGCCAGCACGCGGCGGAGACCAACCACGCACGAGCAGGATGGGCATCTGGCGCTGGTGTCAACCCGTTTACATCCACCAGTGCCCCTACCGCAGCTGCCCGTAATAAGCCGGGCGATGCCTCTTGATCCAGAAGATCGAAGTAAGCGCTATAAGAATCTGCCAATAGCGGATCGAAGTTATTGAACAATGACACCCCATCCAACATATTGATATTCGGCAACCGTGCTGACCGATACGCCTCGATATTGAGGACGACCGTCTGATAATTGTCGAACCGCAAAAAGGTCTCAAAGCGGGCGGTGTCTAATGTTTCCGCTTCCCAAAAACGGCGACTAGTCCAATCTGAAGGCGGCTGCGGGCGATAAAAATCAGCCGCTGTAGTGGGGTTTAAGCCCCAAGCGGCATACCCCAAATCACCCGCGATAACCAACAAAACAAGCGTCATCCATCCACCGAAGGAGCGCGCGGTGCGTGCCGGTTGCGATAATGTCAAAACACCCGCAAGCACGCCCAAAATACCAGCATAGATCACCGCGCGGGTCAATAAATTGACGGCGGCAATCGAGGATGGCGCGATGATGAGCAGCGTCGTCGCCAGAATAACGGCGCTTCCCGCAGCGACCGTCCCACGCATTGCCCAGCGCCGTGTGTGATAGGCACGTCCCCAATACGACACCCCAATGCCCGCCAAGACACTTAATCCAGTCACTGTCCACAGGTGCCAACGTGCGGGCGCTTGAAAAAAATCAAAGGTGGGTACATTCTCAAAGAGAAATGGAAAAATCGCCGTGTGCCGTCCCATCGCCAAGACCATGCCTACCAAGACGACGATCAACCAAAAGGGGGTAAAACGTGCTGCCAGCGGTACCTCCGCAGTGGGTACGCGGCGGATTCGTTGCAGCCCCCACCCAATCACCGCAGCCAACGCGCAAAAAAGCGGAATCATGCCGATATACACCGAGTCTTCAAAGAATGCCCCACCCGTAATGTAGGTTCCTTCTGCTGGCGTACCGAAGACGTTGGGCGACAGCAAATTCAGAATGCGTGCGGGGGCATAACTCAAATTCATGGCAAAGTCATAATCGACCCCGCCCGCCCGTTGTGATTGAACGAGCAGCTCAGCCGTGCCGAACAGTTGAAATGCGGCGACGCCGGCACCGAGGATCACGCCAAACGCCGCCAACAATAGCGTCCATGTCCCTAATTGCCATGAACGCTGCGCCAAGACGGACATCAGCGTAAATAACCCCGTCAGCAACAGCGCGTACCAAGCGGTTTGGGCGTGCCCCGCCAGCAGCAACAGCGCTGTAAACACCGCCAACCACCCCACGCGACGGAGCGTCACCTGTTCCACCAGCAACGCGGCAGCCCACAACAACCATGGTAGCCATGCGACTACTTGAATGATCGGGAACGTGCCCGCACGCGCTGTTAGATAGGTCGTCAACCCAAAAGCAAGGGTACTCACCCCTTGCCCAAAGCTAGAGATCCCCAAAGCGCGGGTGAAGAAACTCATCCCCAAGCCGGCAATCGCCAAATGCAGCACGACCGTCAAACTCATGGATTGTGGAATCGCCAAAAACAGACTGAGCCAACTGAAGGGATACATCAAGGACGATTGATAATTCGCGAATAAAGGCGCGCCACCCCCACTCAACGAATTCCAAAACGGAAATTGCCCCGCCCAAATCTGATCCATTGCTTCGATCCGCCATGGAATAAATTGGAGCGATGGCAGCCCCCAAAATAACACATCGCCAAAGAGCAAGCGATGGAAAATGATGGCTAAAGCTACACATAAGATGACCCACGAAATACGTTCCTGTCGTTCCATCCATATCCTCAGCGGTTTGGTCGAAGGATGAGTGCCAGCATAACCAACCCCACAATGCTGGTGAAGGCGGCAATTTCTGTCGCTCGGTTATTGTTCTGTACCGTCATAGTATCGGGTAACGTTTGCCAGTCCGGTGCCCATGCGGGGATCTGTCTTGTTGCAAGGTCGCGAACATCGTCGCGATTCACATAGACGTAAATATCACTGATGCGCGTCAATAATGCCAGAGTCGAGACTGCTAAAGGATAGGCAGAAACTACATGAGTGACACCCCATTGCCCCAAAATTCGGGTATCGGGCAGTGCTTGGCGGTTGGCGGTGGCTATTTGATCTCCATCCATGCCCAGTAAAGGGGGTGTCACAACGCTATAACCTGATGATTCGATGCCGCCCCCCAAGGATACTGCATCCGCGATCGCTTGAATTTGAAAAGGATCAATACCGCCAAACAGATCTAAATCGTAAGCGGCGACGGTCTGCTGTTCAAGACTGTAGGTGGGTGAATAAACCCGTGCAGCACTATCTTCAATCAATGTTTCGGCAAGTGCCCTTTGGGTTGGCGACAACCATAAGGACTCGGAACGCCATTCCAACCATTGCTTACCGTTATACACCAAGTCAATTGACAGAAACAGAAACGAGGCAACAATCAACCAGCGGACAGAAAATGACCGCATATAGCGGAATGCCAGCAAGAAACAAACACCACTGCCCGCCGTCAGCCCGACCGCCATACCCTGCGGCAAAATACCCAGAAGAAGGATAACGACTGCCATCGACAGGAGCGCCGCGCCACTGATAAACCAAAGACGACTCGGTTTTCTTGAGGGTGGCGCGCTCAATAAGTGCTGAAGCCCATGCCCTGCCAAGAGCGGCAAAACCAAAACCATGATGAGCCATGCCCGCGCCGGAACGCGAAACCACAAAAGCGGCGGGATAGCGGTTGTGAGGAGCGACCATAATGCGCCATTGCTCCCCAAAGCATAAAGCATCGCTAAGCCACACAACAGCCCCCATAGCCAATAACGACGCGGTTGCGCACCCAAAATGAGCAGTGCCATGATGAGCGTGGTCAAACCAAGATAGGGGAGCGTTTCCAGATTGCCAGATTGCGGCGCGAGGATTAGCCCCAGCCATTGAAGCGGTTGCATCGAAAAAATCCCCGCTTCGGTCGCGGTCAAGGCGGCGCGTGACAAATAAGGCGACCACACCAGCAAGGGGATCCATACGGAACTAGTCAAAATCCCAATACACACAAGGCTGATCCCAAACCAGACCCCATAGGATGGCAGACGACGCCATCCGTATTTCTGAAGGATCATCACCAACGCAAATAAAGCCGCCGCCGCAAAGCCAAAAAAGCTGACCCGCACATCCGCCAGCACCAACAACGATCCGCATAAGCCCACAAAAAGCGCGCCTCGAAAACGAACGCGCGGCGTTGATACTATATGTTCTATGGATGCCATCAGCCACGGCAACCATGCCAAAGCATAGAGTACATCTAGGTGCCCTCCGCCTAGATGTGCGATCAGTCGTGGGGACAAGGCATAGCTCAAAGCGGCAAAAAGAATAGCTTCACGCCCCAACCCTCGCAACCGTGCCCACCAGCCCATGCCAACTGCGGCTATCACCAGATGCGCCACAATAGCGGCATTTAAATAGATCAATGGGGGTAGAACAGCGGCAAACCACTGAAAAGGATAGGCGGTTTTGTTGAGAGGATTGGCGGCGAAGGGATGCCCAGCGAGAAAGTTTTCCCGCCAAATCGGGAAAACACCTGCCTCAGCCACGCTTTGACGAAAATAAATCGCCGCTGGGAAATGCGATGTCACAGCATCGGAATAAGGCTGACTCGGCGTGAAAGGCAGCCCATCCAACCGAAAACCAGCCCACAATAACAAGCACGCCCCAACACATAAGGCGATAAATTCACGGCGCATAGATGGACACGGTATTCATTTCTGCGACTCGCTCCAAACCTTCAAGACACGGTGCCGTGCCTAGGCGCGCTTCTTGTGGTCCCACAAGGATGTATTTAACCCCATATTGAGCCAGCAACACCTCGCAGTCAACACCCTCGGCATACCACGCCTGAACTTGCGCCTTCTTCTTGACAGCGTTCAAAGTCTCATAATCATGTCCATAGACGATGCGTGCCCCTACCCAACCGGGTATCCAAACACTGACTGGAGCTGATGCCAAAATCACATCGCTTGGCTCTGTATTTGCCCGCAACCAAGTAAAAGCATTGTCATAATCATGCTCCAAGAAAATACCGATAGCGGCACCTTGATACCCTGTCAATGCTGGCAAAATAGGCAGGAACAAAATCATAATTGGGCTGATCATCATCATCATGACTGCCAAGCTATAGGTCAACGTGCGCCAACGCCGATTGATAAAAGGCAGCCAAAAGTCTTCGGCAGCCCGCGTCGCAAAATAAGCAATCGGGATCATCATCCCAGCAGCGAAGCGCCGTTGGGTGGAGGTCGGCAAATAAACGATGATCAGGATAGAGAGCAACCAGAGCAGCATCAGCCAATCTCCGTCTTGCTCAAATCGGCGCACAGAGCGAGCAATTGCCGGAAGTGCGATCAGCAAGGGTAGCCCGAAGCCCATCAACATGATCGGGATCGCAGGTGCAAGGGTGATGTTCTGCAGGTTCCATTGTGCCATTGCCGCGTTGTAACGCACCGTCACGATATAATAAAAAGCGAACGGTACGGCAGGCAACACCACGGCAGCTAACCAGCGAACCGAATTAAAAGCATCAGGGCTACGGCGCACAAACATATAAACAACCGACAAACCGACCGCAACACTAATCGGCACCAATGCTTGTGGATATAGTAAGGACAACAGCAAACTTAATAGCACTACTAATGGCAAGTAATGGTTGATGAAGGGGAAATTTGCGCTACCGGGGCGGAACGCAATAATTAGAATGGCAACCAATAACGATAAACAAGCGAAAGTCAAGGGAAAATGAACATTAACAAGTGCGCTGAAAAACGGAAATGCTTCTGGGATGAATAAATCGGGATAAGTTACATTTTGTGTCAGCGGGGCAAAAAGCCAACCGAATCCACCCCCAATACTGAGGATAATGAAAAAAATGCGCCGCGCCCGCAAGCGCGACCAAATCACCGCCGCGAATTGGTAGAAGGCAACGAACATGAATAAAACCGCCCCCAACCGAGCCACATGCAGCACCACCAAGGGCGGAAGCGAGGTAATGCGGACAATATGCCCCAAGATCAGGTAAAGTATTTGTATGAATGCGCCAGCGTGATCCTCGGACGTGTGTTGGAAACTCACCAACCAACTGCCACGATACCCTAGCTCCATTTTGGAAAGGTAGGTCGCCCCATCCAAGTAATTGTGCAGGACACCCATAAATTGCCAGTCGCCATTGCCGCGCAACGCTACCCAAAGCAAGGGCGTGAAGATGACAAGGCAAAAAAATAAAGCCAAACCAATCACCCAGCGCCACTCCGCGCCTGTAATATGGATACGTTCATAGGATACTGTGGACGTTGCATTAGAAGGGATTGGCAGCGCACCATTTTGTTCAGGAATGTTCAGCATGGAAACATCACTTTTCAGCCTCAGTCGATACCCACCTTGTGTTATTGTAGCGCGATACTCGCAAGGGCGGTATCAAGGATAATACAGATTTGTGAAAATCAATGCGAAACATAAGCGATTGCGCTTAAAATAGGAGGTGTGATGACACCCAAATGCAAATTGAAGAAAGAACGAGGTGGACTATGGGCTTCGACTTAGGAAGTATGGGGGTTGGCGTCCTTGCTGGTTGGGCATCCGCCTATGGGGTTTATCGAGCGCGGCATGTCATCCAACAAGGCGTGCAATCCGTTAACACAGGCGCGCAGAATGTCCAAAATTCGGCAACACGTAGCGCCGATAGTCGTTACATCAGTGACTTGATCACCCAGTGCGAAACAACACACCTTGCTGGTAATTATGTCAAGCTGAGCGAGATCATCGTTGAACCACGATTTCTGGCACCCGAAAGTTTTGTCGTCCCTGCCGATGATGAACCCTATCCCTCTCCGTATGAAGTGATTCCCAACATCCCTGACCAACCCTATTTACAAGCCCCGTTTAGCGTCGAAACCCTGTCGATTGACGAGTTAGCTTCTGGATCCCGCGCGTTAGCATTGTTAGGGTTGCCGGGCACTGGGCGCACCACCGCATTGTTCAGCATCGCCCTGCACAGTTTGGGCAGAGTTAAATTTTTGGCAACGCCCGACAAAGTGCAACAGCGTTTAGATTCGGAAGACTCTAAACTCGCCGAAAAAGAGCGCGCCGTCCGTGTGAAAGAACGTCTCTTGATCGAACAACGTGCGCGGGAACGTTTGGCAAACGAGGTTGGGGTCAATTTTGACAAGAAAAATGAAGATCAAGAAAAAGACCAGCTCCCCCTTTTTAATCGGTTGATGCCCGCTTATGTCCATCTGGCAGATTTACACCTTTTGTCGGGTGAATTCGGAGGACAAATCGACCCCGCAGAACCTATCGTCAAAGCCATTCAAAGCACTGTAAAACGAGTGACCGCCAGCACCATCCCACGCAATCTGTATACCCGTTTGTCGCGTGGACAGGTCTTATTGTTGGTGGACGGTTTTGACGAACTGCCCCCCCCAGAACAATTGGCGGCGCTGGATTGGTTGCGCAGTTTCCGTGAGTTATACGGTCAAAATTTCTTGATCGTGGTGGGTCCCGCGACCGGCTATGCCCCTTTGACTAAAATCGGCTTAACACCGATCTATTTGTCCCCTTGGAATGACCTCGACTCGAATGCGTTGATCACACGCTTTGGCGACTCGTGGCAACGCATCAGCAAAACCCGCCAACGTAAAGAAATCAGCAAAGAAGTTTTGGCACTTACCCGTGCCAATAATCGGGCGCTTTCAACGTCCGAAGTCGTGTTCAAAGTGTGGACAGGCTTCGCCAACGACGCCAACATGGTCGGTCTTGAAGGATGGATGCGCGCCTATCTAAGCCGTCAAATGCCCAAATGGGAAGAGTCACTCAACACCTTGATACAGATGGGGGCATTGCAGCTTGACGAAGGCTTTATCAGCGCGGCGCGTTTGCAAGCTTTGGCAACAAATCCCGATAGCACTGAGTCGGCACTGGTCTCCCCTTCGGCAGGTTCTTTGTTGCAAGCCCGCTTAGAGGATGATCCAGCCGTTGAAGCCGATGCTGAAGCAGAACCAGAAGAACCCGTCAATAAAAAAGACAGCGAAACGACCAGTATTCAAGGGCGTTTGCTGGGCGCGATGCGGCGCACCGGCTTAATGACCCGTTTCCGAGGGGATCGTTACCGTTTTCGGTCATCGCAACTGGCATCCTATCTCGCCAGCCTAACGCTTAAGGCGGCACCGTTGGAGAAGCTTAAGCAAAAAGTTGCTGAACCCACATGGCGCCATGCGGTTGCCTATACGACGATTAACCGCCCCATGGATGACCTCATCCGTGAACTCGTCAAATCACCAAATGATATGTTGTACGATCAATATACGATGATCGCCCGTTGGTTGGCATACGCGCCCGCTGATGTGAAATGGCGGGGCAACATTCTAAACTACCTATCGGCACAATTTATCGCGCCGAGCCAATATCCTGTCGTGCGGGAACGAACAGCCGCGGCGTTGATCGCCAGCCGTGATCGCAATGTCTTGATCGTGTTCCGCAAAGGTGTCCGCAATACCGACCCGATCATTCGGCGCTTGGCTTGTTTGGCTATGGGTGCCATTGGTGACCCAGAAGCCTTGCGCGATTTGAAGCCATTGATCGATGATCGCGACTCAAAAGTGCAAATTGCCGCCGGCATTGCGCTGGGAGCCATCGGCACGGATGAGGCATTGCAAACAATGGTGATCGCCTTAACCACAGGTTCCGACCAACTACGTCAAGTCATGGCAGAAGCATTTGCAGCCCTGCCCGAAGAAGGGTATCCAACGCTATTTGACGCCATTCACGATGAAGATTTGGCGTTACGCCGTGCCGCTATCTTTGGACTGCGCCGCATTCGCTCGACATGGGCGCTCTTGGAGATTTACCGCGCTTTCTTGGCAGATGAACAGTGGTATGTAAAATCAGCCGCTCAGCAGGCATTCCAAGAGCGGCAATTCGGGCGCACCGTCAGCATGACGACACCCTATCCGCGTCTTGACGAAGTGAACTGGTTAAAGAAATGGGCAACGCAACGGGGTGAAACCATTCCTACGGGCGCAGGTAGCACGCAGATTTTATTGAAGGCGTTGCAAGAGGGCGACACCAATATCCGCGCGTTAGCAGCCCGCAATATCGGTCAAATCCTCATGATCGATGCGACCAAAGCCCTCTATAGCGCGTTACGCGATGGACGGGAAGAAGTGCGCACCGCAGCGCATCGAGCGTTAAGCGAATTCCAAATTCAATTGGGGCACTCATTACCGACTCCGCTTTAAGGTCGCAACTTAAGGCGTGTTCACCTCAGTGACTTCAGGCGTTGTTTCGACGGCTTCCAGAATAACTCCTTCTGGAAGCTGTTCGTTTTCAAAAAAACACGCGATCACACGGTCAAAATCAGAATGAAACAAAATGTTTTGCTCCCCCGTGCGCAACAAAATCCGATAGCCGTCAATCACCATCGGCATAGTTTCGACCTCTTCGCTCGCACAATTGAGTCCACTATCCGACCAAACCACTGGCATGATATCGACCAATTCAACCCGCCCAATCGCGATATCTTGTTGTCGGGCGACAAGCTCACGCGCGATACGCACCAGTTCAGCCGCGACCGGATCGCGCTCGATCAAATCAACTACTTCGGTCATTGCGTCGGTGGTTGGCGGGGGCGGGGAAGGCGTGATCAACACAGTCGCCAGCAAATCGGGCGGCGCGGCGGGGCTGTTACGGGTGGGTGTGTGGCTGGGAGGCACAAAGGTTGGGGTCGCTGTTGATGAGATCAAGGTCGAGGTGGGTACCAACAGCGTGGTTGCCAAAGGCGTTGGGGCAGCACATGCCGTCATCATCAGACATGACACAGCCCACAACGCATAAGAACGATTGATGCGCATCAAGAGAGAGTCAACACTTTATTGCTTGAACAGAATCTGTTCGACCTGTTGACTACTGACACCTTCGATGCTGATGATCTTTTCACGCCCCCCTGCCCCTGCCACAATTTCGAGATTAGCAGCAGTTACCCCTAAGAGCTTCGCCAAAAACTCGAGTAGCTCGGTATTGGCAGAAGTGTCTCCTGCCGGAGACGAGACCAAGCGAACTTTCAAGACACCATCATCTTGAATGCCGACAATTTCCGTTTTTTCCGCCTGTGTGACGACGCGCACATTGATGGCAGCGCCCCCACGGGCATCCGTGATTTCAAACTTGCGGTTCGCGCTCATGAACTTGGCTCCTGAAAATACAGGATATTTCACTAAATCTTAGCATGGCATGGATCAATCCACAATTGCTTACCACAATTATCCGATGTGATCAAAAACGTACAGAGGGGAGCAGAAGCGCCGGGATCAGGCGCATCAACAGGGTGAGAATAATGATCACAATCAATGGGCTTAAATCGAATGGCATCGATGGCAAACGTTCGCGAATGGGTCGCAACACCGGTTCCGTCGCATTCATGATAAACCGCACGATTGACATCACGGTGGGATTTGCCTGATCGAGCGGGAACCAACTCAACAAAACACGAGCGATGATGATCAATTGATAGATCGTCAGCACCCAAATGATTAACTGTACGATTTGAAACATGTTTCTACCTCGTCCTTTCGCCAAAAATGGCGCGTCCAACCCTTACAAGGGTCGCGCCTTCCTCAATTGCCACTGGGTAATCATCCGTCATCCCCATGCTCAAATCGGGGAGTTCTACACCTAGCTCCGTTTGTGCCGTCCTCTGCAATTGGGCGAGACTGGCAAAAACAGGGCGTGTCTGTTCGGGAGTTTCAACTATCGGTGCCATCGTCATAAAGCCACGCAGGTATAACCCCGGCAGCGACGCAATCGTCTTAATGCTATCCATCAACGCTGCCCGAATCGCGGCATCCGTTTGCCAGCGAAAAGCCTCAAAACCAGCTTTGGTCGCTTCGCCAGACACATTAATCTCCAAAAAGATGGAGAGCGACTGATTTTGCTCGACCGCCAAGCGGGATAATTTATCCGCCAGTTTAAGGGTATCGACCGAGTGAACAACCTGAAACAAGGGCAAAAGGTCTTTTGCCTTACGGCTTTGGATGTGCCCAATCATATGCCATGTCAAGGCGTGGGCATCAACCCCCTCAACTTCAGGAATTTTGACGATAGCTTCTTCTACGCGATTCTCGCCGAAATGTTGCATTCCCGCATGAACCGCTTCAAGAACACTCATAAAAGGATGGGTTTTGCTCACAGCAATCAACACGACCTCGCTAGGATCACGCCCCACGCGCGCGCACGATGCGGCAATCTGCGCCCGAACAAGCTGGATATTCTCGGCAATCGTCATAAACAGACCACAGCGCCGAAACGTCCTGTGCGCCCTTGTTCCGCACGATGTGAGAAAAATTCATGGGTATTTTCAGCCGTGCAAATTTCCGCGACCTCAATTTGTCCGACCCCCGCACGGGTTAAATCATAATGATTCGCTGCCCACAAATTAAGATACGCCGTGCCGTCATGCGGATCGTGCTTCACGAGTCCGTCCACCATGCCATATTGATCTGTCACCGCGGCGACAACTTCTTCACCGACTTGATACCGATTTGGTCCGATAGCTGGCCCGATCACCGCGCGGATCGCTTCCGGTCGCAGATCATACGCTTGGCACATCGTCTGCACAACCCGGGACGCAATTGCCGCTACGGTGCCTCGCCACCCAGCATGGGCAAGCCCGATGACCCGTCGAATCGGCTCATAAAACAGGATAGGCGTACAGTCCGCAAAACGCATCGAGAGAGGAATGTCGATTTGATCGGTGATCATCGCATCCGCGCGCGCCAACCAGCGCCGCCCTGCAACAGGACGACTGGCAACAATCACATCTGCACTATGCACTTGCCAGACCGTACATGCGCAACGATCATCAACTTCTAATGTGGCATACATGCGCAAATGGTTTTCGCGCACCGACTTTGGGTCATCGCCAACATTGCCCCCCAAATTTAACCCATCAAACGGGGCAGCGCTGACCCCGCCAAGGCGGGTGAAAATACCATGTCGTACATCGTCCAACAACGTCGATTGATAAAAAACTAAGCCGTTGCATTCGCGTTTCTCCAATTGCCAACACTTTCAGCGTGATACTTTTGATAGTATTGCGCTTGATAGACCCTCAGATGAACGTGATTATAGCGGACTTGACACTGATTTTTGTGTCCTGCCTTAGAAACGCTATACTTCACGCCTAAGAACGAACTATACTATAGACCTAGACGCAACATAATGAATACTCTATAACACCCAAACCGGCTTATGGGGTTTTGAGGTGGGGGAGAAGAAAGGAGATGCGGTTAATGTTTTTACGATGCAACCTTGACCGCCACGAAACCTATGACTCTATCAAGTAACGGCAAAAAAAATGTGATCTCGATTTTAATCGTAGACGATCATCAATTCTTTCGAGAAGGGTTGCAAAAAAACCTTGATCTTGAGGATGATTTGGCTGTGATTGGAGAATGCAGTAACGGCGAGCTTGCGCTTGAACTTGCCGCCAAGCTTCACCCAGATATTGTCTTGTTAGATGTCAATCTGCCTTCGATGAATGGGCTACAAGTTGCGCGACAACTCAAAACTGCCCGCAAAGAAACCGCCATCATCGTTTTAACAGGCTATCATGATACCGAACAGGTCATCCACGCCATGCGTTCTGGTGCGTCTGCCTATTGCCCTAAAGAAATCACGCCAGATCAGCTCATTCACATTATTCGCACCGTGTACGGCGGGTCATTTTTTGTCAATAACGTCGCCATGAACGCACAAGAAGTCACCCACTGGCTAAGCGCCCAAATTGAAGCCTTGGGCGGGTCTTATATCATTGATGCGGATGAACATTTTATCCCATTAAGCCCAAGAGAATTGGAAATTCTTCAATTTGTCACCAATGGGATGAGCAATAAAGAAATTGCCTATCGGCTTCGGATCAGCCAACAAACCGTTAAAAACCATATGACCTCGATTTTGAAGAAACTCAATGTGGAAGACCGGACGCAGGCAGCGATAACCGCCTTGCGTCACGGCTGGGTTCGTTTGAACGGAAGTATGTGAAAGGTGATGTGACCTCATGGATCGCGAATTTCGTACTGATCTCCGTGCGCGGGATGAGTTAATCGAGCTATTGACACAAGAAATGAAACGGGTTCGCGATAAATTTAGCGAGCTGAAAATCCAGATCGATCAAACCCAGATGTTTGTGGATCGCGAACAGCAACGCAACAACGAAGTCGCAACCGAATTACGCGCGGTGCAAGACAATATTGAAACCGTGCCCCGCCAAGACATCCGCCAACGTTACGATGAAGCGATGGATGCGCGCTTTCGCCTAACGACGATGCGTGGTCAGTTGGAAAAATTCGTGAGCATTCGCGAGCAACTCGAAACCGAACAAAACTTGCTGCGCGATGTCTTAGGGCGTCTGCAAGGGGTGGATACCTTACCTGCCACTTCCTCGACCAGCCAAGATGATAGTTCGGAAACCGGACGAGGTGCCATTAACTTTGTACGTATCATTCAAGCGCAAGAAGAAGAACGCCAACGTTTGGCGCGGCAAATGCATGATGGTCCGGCTCAGTCCATGACTAACTTTATTTTGCAGGCAGAAATTTGCCAGCGCTTGTTTGACCGTAACCCCGCCCGTGCCGCCGAAGAATTAAATAACCTAAAAACCAATGCCGGCGTGACCTTCCAAAAAATTCGTGATTTCATCTTCGATCTACGCCCGATGATGCTGGACGATTTGGGCGTGGTGCCTACCGTCCGTCGTTATGTCGACTCCTTCCGCGACAAAAACGATGTCGAAGTCAAACTGGACATCTTTGGGCGTGAAGATCGCTTGCCCATTCACAGCGAAGTCTTGATCTTCCGCGCCATTCAAGAGCTTATGGCGCTGGCGCGTGATTACGCCAACCCCAATCGGATATCAGTCCGCTTGGACATTAACGACACCGTCGCTAAAATTATCCTTGAGGATGATGGTCACGGCTTTAATGCAGACGCCGCTTTTAGCGGTGAAGACGGTAGCCATGACCCGCGTATGCCAAGCCTGATCACGCTGAAAGAGAAATTTGATCTGGTGCGCGGCAATGTGTCGGTGGAAAGTAGCGAATCAACGGGGACAACGATTCGCATTGAACTTCCGCTTGAGGCATAATCGCATCGAAGCGTATGAATTCCGAAACTAGGACGTAAGCACTGTTTCGGAATTCGCGAAAAGCGCATACACTATAAAGTGAGCTAGTGTCGTTTGATCTATTCCATATAGTGCTGTCGTCCCTTTTCGCAGCACAGTATTTCGCAACTTTATAACATCTAAGCGCTCATTGGAGGATTTATGAGACGTATTGGCATTTTCTTGGTCATCGCTATATTGATTGTTGTGGTTGCGTTGATCGCTGTTTTGGTGCTGCCTACCCTTAACCAAGCCCCCGTCGCGACAGAAGTCACACCGGGAGAAGTCGTCGTTGAAAACGAGGCAACCGCTGAACCCCTCACCACGTCCGAGCCGACGATGACCCCTGTCGTTTTTGTTGACTTGGTGATCGCTGTTCAAGAACTTCCACGCGGCATTATCATCCCAGAAAATGCCCTTGCCATTCGTCCATGGCGTCAAGATGCCGTACCGGTGAACGCCGTTACCAATATTGAAGATGTCGTCGGCAAACGGGCACGCACTGATATTTTCCGTGAACAACCGATTCTGACCAACCTGCTGGTTGATGATTTGACCGAAATCGCGCGCGTCGGTTCAGACGCGGCGGCAGTGCTTCCACCCGGTTTGGTCGCAGTAGCATTGCCCATTGATCGGCTCACCAGTGTCGCTTATGCGCCCCAAGATGGCGATCGTGTTGACCTAATTATTTCGCTGTTGTATGTTGACATCGACGAAGCCTTCCAAAGCATCAACCCAAACAAGATCACCTTGTTCCGCATCACCGACGAAGGCATCGAGTTGCTAGAAGGGATTGAAGGACGTGTTGACTCGACTCAATTGGGTCCCGTCATTGTTGGTCCCTCCGAACGTGCTCGCCCGCGTCTTGTCACCCAGCGCACCATCCAAGATGCCTTTGTAGTCCATGTCGGCAACTTCCCGCCCAACGGACGTTTCATTGGGGTTCCCCCCACACCAACGCCTGTTCCGGTAGAAGCTGAAAGTGGTGAACAAGGCACGCCACCACCGCCCACCCC
>Ga0163154_10000533_pt1 | contig 58634 bp, 50 predicted proteins | sample OliLakLV19MP9P1_FD_148649 | JGI IMG/M metagenome (GOLD analysis project Ga0163154, IMG submission 148649) | Freshwater microbial mat bacterial communities from Lake Vanda, McMurdo Dry Valleys, Antarctica - Oligotrophic Lake LV.19.MP9.P1 | ecosystem: Environmental > Aquatic > Freshwater > Lake >...
TGTAGTCCAGCTATGACGCTGTGTCCGCTCAAAATTGGGGTAGTGGCGGCGGCTGGTTTCACATGGCAATATTGCATGATGAGCACTCGCGGCATAATCGAAGCAGCATTGGAGAAACAGGCATGAATGCGAACGAAGCATACGCTGAAATTGAACGAACAGGATTGATGGCGGGGATGCGTGGGAATTTTCATCCAGAAAATGCGCTGCGTGTCACTGAAGTGCTTTTGCGCTCTGACATTAACGTTTTTGAATTGACCATGAACAGTGTGCAGCCGCTTGAAGCGATGACAGCAGTCAAGCGCGCTTATGGTGATTCAGCGGTGGTCGGTATGGGTACAGCCTTGAATGAGGACATGGCGCGGCGCGCGCTCGATGCAGGCGCAGATTTCGTCGTCGCCCCTTCATTCGATGCGGGTATGGTCGCAGCCACGCAAGCCGCCAATGTACTGGCGATACCCGGCGTCATGACGCCGACCGAAATTGTTAATGCCTGGAGCATGGGGGTTAAACTGCTCAAGATATTCCCGATTGGCGATCTCGGCGTCCAGTATTTCAAATCCATACGCGGTCCGCTCGACCATGTCAGGTTTATTTGTAATGGCGGCATGAACGACCAGAATGTCGGCGCATTCTTGGAGGCAGGCGCAGTCGCGTGCGGCATGGCAGCCTGGCTGACAGGCGATGGATCAATGGCACTCGATGTAATCGAGCGGCGTGCGGCGCTGCTGCGTGAGATCGTCACGCGCACACGGGCGGAAGTTAACGGTCGTCATGCCTGAACGGGTCGTCGTCAAACTTGGCACGAGCACGCTCACGAACGGCACGCGCCAGCTTAGCCGCCCGCGTATGTTGGAGATCGTTCAGCAGGCAGCGCGCTTGCATCAAGCCGGACACGAACTCGCTATCGTATCGTCGGGCGCGGTTGCGGCGGGGCGTGAGCGGCTTGGGTTCCCCGATTTTGGACGCTCAGTGCCCGCTAAACAGATGTTGAGTGCGGTCGGGCAAAGTCGCTTAATGCAAATTTATGGCGAATTGTTCGATATCTACGCGATTGTCGTCGCGCAAGTGCTGCTCACACGCGACGACTTGAGTGACCGCGCTCGCTTCCTCAACGCGCGTGACACGCTGCTGACGCTGATTGACCGCCGCATCGTGCCGATCATCAACGAGAACGATACAACCGCTACCCATGAAATCCGCGTCGGCGACAACGACAATTTATCGGCGTTGGTCGCAACCTTAATCGAGGCGGATCGGCTGATCATTTTGACCGATCAAGCCGGATTATACGATGCTGATCCCCGTCATCATCCGAATGCGATATTGATCACGCGCGTCCCCAAAATCGACGATACAGTGTGGGCGCTGGCAGGCGGCACAAGCGGGGTCGGCACAGGCGGTATGGTGACCAAATTACAGGCGGCACAGCTTGCGACACGCGGCGGTATTGCAACCATCATCGCGGCGGGTTCCGAGCCGAATATTTTGCTTCGCGTAATAGCAGGCGAGCCGGTTGGCACGACCTTTGATCCTGTACAGGCGATGGTAGAAAGCCGTAAGCGCTGGCTGCTGATGGAAAAAACACGCGGCAAGCTGTACATCGACGCGGGCGCAGTCAATGTCTTAAGCAAGCGCGGCGCGAGCTTACTTCCGGTCGGCGTCAGTGCCATCGAAGGCACGTTTGAACGTGGGACGACATTGTCGGTCATTGCGCCTGATGGCACTGAGATCGCGCACGGTCTGACGAGCTACCACAGTCAGGATATCCAGCGTGTAATGGGTGTCAATTCGTCAAAAATTTACGAAATTTTGGGTTACAGCTATGGTGACGCGATCATACACCGAAACAATATGGTATTATTAAAATAACGCAGGGAGATACTCATGGATGTGCTGGCTTTAGGCAAGCAAGCAAAAACAGCCGCTCGCGCGTTGGCGAAAGCGACAACACAGCAAAAAAATGATGCGCTGGAAGCGATGGCGGTTGCGCTCGAAATACACGCAGATCGTATTCTCGAAGCTAATCAGCGTGATCTTGACATGGCGAAAGCGCGCGGCACACAGGATGCTTTGCTTGACCGACTCAGCTTGCAAGGACGACTCACACGCATCATCGCTGATGTTCGCACCGTGATCGCACTCCCCGACCCCGTTGGCACAACTTTCGATGAGCGCACACTCGATAACGGATTGCATATTCATCGGCGCACCACGCCAATTGGCGTGATCGGTGTCATCTACGAAAATCGCCCCAACGTCACTGTTGATGTCGCGGCAATTACCCTCAAAAGCGGCAACGCAGCAATTTTACGCGGCGGCTCTGAAACGTTATACAGCAATCTCGCACTCGTAGATGCGATTCACGCGGGATTACAAAAATACGGTGCGCTGCCGCTCGACTCGATTCAAATCATCGGTGATACTGACCGTCAGCATGTGGTGACGATGCTCAAAATGCATGACTCGATCGATATGATTATTCCGCGCGGGGGCGCAGCGCTGCATCAGTTCTGTCGTGAAAACAGCATGATCCCTGTGATTACAGGCGGTGTCGGCATCTGTCATCTGTATATCGATGAAACCGCCGATCTCGACCTGGCAATTCCTGTTATTCATAACGCGAAAACCAGCCGTCCAAGCGTATGCAACAGTCTCGATACCGTGCTGGTACATGCAAATATCGCGGCGGCACTGCTCCCACGCGTGGTCACAGCACTCGCGGCGGATGGCGTGACTTTTCGTGCCGAACCGCGCGCCAAATCGGTCTTGGACGCGGCAGCGCTTAACGGCAGCGCAGAGAGCGTCCATGCGGCGGGCGATGATGATTTCAGCACCGAATGGATGGCGTTGATATTAGGACTAAAAGTTGTCGATTCTCTCGATGAAGCGGTCGATCATATTCAAGCCCATAGTCTTAATCATTCAGACGGCATTATCACACGTAATATGGAACATGCAGCACAGTTTATAAATGAAGTCGATTCAGCGGCAGTTTTCGTCAATGCCAGCACCCGTTTCAATGATGGTGGCGCGCTCGGTTTGGGTGCAGAAGTCGCCGTCAGCACCCAAAAACTACATGCCCGCGGACCTATGGCGCTCGAAGCGTTGACAACTTATAAATGGGTTGTAATGGGAGAAGGTCACATCCGACAGTGACCCGTTTGAAATATTAACGACGACAGGAAACAGTATGGAAATAATTCTCGTCATCGAAGACAATTCGGATTTGACGACGGTGCTCAAGCAGCTACTCGAATATGTCGGGTTCAACGTGTATTCTGCAATCGATGGGGAATCGGCGTGGCGACTGCTGCAATCACACACCTTCACCCCAGACGCGATTTTGTGCGATTTGACACTGCCCGATATCAGTGGGCTTGAATTCTTGCTGCGTATTCGACAGGATAGCGTTTACGCTCAGAGCTATTTCGTCGCAATGAGTGGACATGTCTCAGAAAAAAAGGAAGCCCTCGCCGCTGGTGCGAATGCTTATTTGCCAAAACCATTTAGTTTAGAAGAATTAGAGCGAATTCTGCGTTACCCACGTCATATTCAATAATGTAGATTGAGTTCAATGCCAACAACTTTAATCCTGTTAAATCCACATGCGGGCAACGGCGGTGCGGGCGATTACTGGGCGCGCATTGAGCCGATCATTCGCGCACAAATCGGCGCGCTGATCGTAGAAACGACCGAAAATCCTCGTGATATTCCGCCGATATTGAACGATGCATATCATACGCATGGCGTTCGGTCGGTCATTGCGGTCGGCGGTGATGGTACGAATCATACGTCTATCAATGCAATTCTGGCTTTGAATACGCAATTTCCCGATGATACCGTCGCGTATGGCAATTTACCCATTGGCACTGGACGCGATTGGGCACGTGGAATCGGCTTGCCAACAGATGATGCCGCCGCCAGCGCCGCATGGCTTGTTCAGGCAATGGCGCGCCCTACTGATGTGGGTAAAGTCACCATTCATGAACGCGACGAAGTCGAATACTTTCTGAATATCGCCAGCACAGGCTTGGGCGGCGATGTCGTCCAGCGTGTCAATCATCAGCGAACACGCCGCTCATGGTCATTTTTGGTAGCGACCGTACAAGCGATTTTGTCTTATCGCGCGCAAATCGTCCGCGTGCGCCTGGACAATGAAGATTGGTACGAAGGCGCGGCGTATCTGGTGGCGGTCGCTAATGGGACAACGTTCGGACGCGGCATGAAAATCGCGCCGAATGCACACTTTGACGATGGGTTGTTTGATGTCGTGTTGGTCAAAGGGGTTTCACGCCTAACCCTGCTTACGGCATTTCTGCGCGTCTACAGCGGCACGCATCTTACCCATCCAGCGGTCAGGCACGCACAGGCGGCACGCGTGGATATCACACTCACAGACGCGAGCAGTTTGCCGATTAAGCTGGAGTTCGATGGCGAACCCTATGAAGGGCGCAACTTAACCTTTGAAGTGTGCGCCGGGCTGCTGCGATTTTTACGATAATGACGCCGCCGATTGGCATTGTATCCCGCTGCTACCTTAACGGCGCGGCAGGCGAAGCAGGCGAATCAGGCGGCGTCATTGGTTTGATCATCGGTGCTGTAAGACGTTCCGCTTTGGTTTCTTCGTGTGCTTCTGGTTTCGCAGCCGTTTCTTTTTCCAGCACAGGCTCGATAAATGGCGTTACCACAGCCTGGACTTCGACCTCAGAATTCGCGGCAACCGGCGCTGTTTTTGTCTCAACAGTTGGTGTTGATGTGGATGGGAGTGGTTGAATCACAGGTGGTGCGTTGAGTCGGGCTTCGTAACGCTGCACCAATTCGACCAGTTCAGCCACAGGAAGCGGCTTAGCGATATAGGTATCGCATCCCGCTTCGATGCACCGATCGCGGTCGCCCGTCATCGCGTACGCGGTGACAGCAATGATCGGTGTTTTGTATCCGCGCGCGCGCAGCATTCGCACGACATCCAGCCCGGTGATGCCACCCGCAAGCTGCACATCCATCAACACGAGATCGGGCTTATCCGACTCGAACTGTGTGAGTGCCGATTCGCCATCGGTGTAAGAGACGACGATGTGCCCACCCATGCGCGCGATGCGTTGCAATAAGGAAAGATTTGCGGGATTATCTTCAACATATAAAATTTTCATGTAATTACCCAATCGTCCGTTGTTGTCTCGTACTCACATTCATCATATCCAGCGCCGAAATATCGGGTTCATCAACGGGCGCGTCCGATGCTGCGTCAACAAAGATCGGCAGCACAAAATGGAACGTACTACCCTTGCCCATTTCGCTTTCCACCCAAATGCGCCCACCCATCAAAGTGAGCAATTGACGCGAAATAGCCAATCCTAAACCAGCGCCAGAGCGCGGGTCACGAATACCCGTTTCGGCTTGCTTAAACTCGTCGAAGATCAGCTCCAAACTATCCGCTGGAATACCGACTCCAGAATCGCGCAGACTGATCTGCACGCCTTCTTCGACAACTTGCAGGCTCAGTCTGATCGCACCGCGATCGGCGAATTTAGCCGCGTTGCTGTACAAATTGAGCAGCACCTGACGCACGCGGGCTTCATCCGCGAATACAGGCGGTATAAAGTCGGGCAGGTCAATTTCGAGCTTGAGTTGTTTTTGACCAATCAATCCCGCCGCTGTCGATGAAGTCGCATTGATCAAGGGCTTGAGATCGACGCGCCCGATGCGAATTTCCAGCTTGCCAGCGTCCACTTTGGAAAGATCGAGAATGTCGTTGATCAAATTAAGCAGTTGGCGACCGCTGGTATAAATTTGCGCGAGGTCGTCTTCATACGCGCCGGGCAGCTTAATCCCATCATACATCGCCGGAAATTTGAGCATGGTTTCGCTGAAACCGATGATAGCGTTGAGCGGTGTACGAAGTTCATGGCTCATATTCGCGAGGAACTGCCCACGAAAATGTTTCGCTTCTTCGGCAGTCGCGCGTGCATGATCAAGCTCGGCATTGGTATCCTGCAACCGTTCGCCCAAGGCGCGGCTGCGCGCCAGACTGAGTTCCAACTGCTGACGATTATCGAACAATTCGCTGGCAACACGGCGTTCGCGCTGATAATTGAGCAGTGCCCATTCGCTCACCTGCGATAAATCGCCCGTCACCTGCATCGCAAGTAGTGCGCTCAGAAACGTCAGGATAATCGCAGCGATTTGATACGTGCCAAACGAATCGAAATTGTCCAGAACGACAGCGGGCGCAAAAATTGTGGTCAGTGCGGCAAGCATCGCGATCAACAGCGTATTGCCAGGTTGCAGCAGCAGTCCCATTACAAAGACGATGATGGGAAAGGCGAACGGCACAATCTCGCGCACCAGGTCATCGCCTAAGAGCAGTGCAATGCCGATTGCCACGACTCCAGCAAGCGCGAACGCCCACGCCGCCGTCGCAAAACCGACATGGATCAAAAGCTGGCGCGTCAGCAAACTGCCTACCGTCAAGATGACGAATGGTACAACCAATCGCGTCACATCGACGCGCTCGATCATCGCGATATTCAAAACAATCCAACCGATGACGATGCTGAGAATGAGCGTAGCGCGCCAAAGTGTTTTTAGGCGATCCGCCTTTACTTCACTGGTAAACTGTACTTGGGTTGGGACAGACATAAGTTTATACTCTTTTAGTTAGATAGTCACCTTACGCAAGCCCCTCGTTTTCAGCCCTCACCCCCTGCCCCTCTCCCTCGGGGCGAGGGGTGAAAAACCGTCGCGGTAGGGGAAATCCTTCTCCCTCAGGGAGAAGGATTTAGGATGAGGGCAATCTGCGCAAGGCGAGTTAGATATTTAAGTCTGTAACCACATTTCTTTAAGAGATGATGAACATCTGTAACCGCGATTATAGCGCACTTTTGTGAAACTCAACCTTAAATTTACCCTGACCATCTAAGAAGCAGGTTATCTTATCACACCTGTACTTTGCGCTTCTAAATCGGGTATCATGTCATATGTCTGATGAATTATGAGATGAATCATGATCCCACGCCTCCCTCGTTTAATCCTGAGCATGAGCGCAGTCACGCTGTTGTTCATCACGATGATTGTACTATCGCGCGATATTGATGCGCAAACAGGTTCTTTCACGCCTGTTCCAGCAGCACAGCGCACACTGGGCGGCATTTCACCGCAGCATCCGTTGACCAATATCCCGACTGAAGGGACGATGGCTGCGTATCCATATCCATATCCAATCAGCGGCGTTCCGTCAAACATCACCGATCTCGATGTGAAGATTAAGTACATTTCGCATAATCAAATGCGCGATCTCGACATCTTGTTGGTCGGACCCGGCGGACAAAGCATTGTGCTGCTCTCAGACGGGTGCGGTGCGGTGACGACCACCGATGTTATATGGACGATCAGCGACACGATCAATAATGCGATGAACACCCCAGTACCAGCGCAAGACTTTTATCTCAATCAAGCCCGCTGCTCAACTGGCAGCTATCGCCCAACGAATTACAATACCAGTCCAACCGACTTGTGGCCCGCACCCGCGCCGAGCGCTCCGTACAGCAGTTCGTTAAGCATATTTAACGGCACCAACCCGAACGGCATCTGGAATATGTATGTTATCGATGACACAGCGGGTGTTGGCGGTACATTCCATGACTTTGTATTGATTATCAATGGCGTCGAACAGCCCGCTTTTTATCCTACCGCGACACCCACGATCACCTCATCACCAACGGCAACTCGCACCCCCACGCGAACTGCAACCCCCACCACGACCCTGACACCTACGATCACGCAGACGCCAAGTGCAACAGCGACATTCACGTCAACACCCACAGCGACCTACACCAGTACACCGACTGCAACCCCTACCACGACCCTGACACCTACGATCACGCAGACGCCGAGCGCGACAGCGACATTCACATCAACACCCACAGCGACCTATACCAATACACCGACTGCAACGGCGACAGCGAGTTCCACCGCCACGAGCACAGATACGCCGACGGCTGCGGCTACGGTCACTTACACACCCACATCGACCGATAGCGCAACCGCCACCGCGACTGATACGCCTACAAGTACGCTGACGGCAACGGCGAGCGCCACCCAAACAACTGCTTTCACGACGACAAATACGCCCTCAACCACGAACACTGCCACTCGTACCCCTACGTTCACACCATCGCGGACGCCAACACGCACACCGACTCGCACCAGCACGCCACAAGATGGCGCGGGCATCATCGTCAGTCTGACCACGTTCACAATTACCGAAGGTGGAATCGTCGTCACCTACAACCTGCGTTTGGCGACCGCGCCAGCGGCGGGTGAGCAAGTCACCATCAATACCGGTTTCAACAGCGCCCAACTCAGTTTAAGCCCAATCAGTCGTATGTTGAATAGTTCTAACTACAGTACGGGCAGAAACATCACCGTGACAGCCATCAACGACACGCTTGCTGAAGCCCAATTGCTCACGCAGATCACGCACAGCAGTACAAGCACGAACAGCGGGTCTATCTACAACGGATTGACGGGAATAAGCATCGCCGTCACGGTCATCGATGATGATGCGGCTTTGACCCCAACACGCACCGCGACGCGCACGAATACGCCGACCGTGACTGCCACGCGCACGTTCACGGCAACTGCCAGCGCTACTCCGACCGCGACTCAGACCACTATCGATGATATGACATCGACCGGCACCGCTACTCTGACCCATACCGCCATCCCTGCGACCGCAACCGCGACATCCAGCCCGACGACAACCTTGACCTTCACGCCAACATCGACGCCAAGCGCGACAGCGAGTTCCACCGTGACGCTCACCCCAACCGCCACGCGCACAGCTACCCGCACGCCTACCCGCACAAACACGCCGCTGCAAGTGAGCAGCGTTATCGTTAACCCGTCGTCGATCAGCATCAGTGAAGGTGGGAGCGCGGTAACCTATACTGTCAAGTTGAATCGCCCGCCTGCCGCCGGCGAACAAGTCAGCATCACCCCACAATTTGATACCACTGAGTTCACCATCTTGCCCGCATCCCGCATGTTGGATAATACGAACTGGAGCGGCGGTCGCAATTTCACACTCACGGCGATCAACGATACCGTCCCTGAAACATCACCATTGGGGATGACAATCACACACACCATGAGCAGCAACACACCTGGTTCAGGTTTTAGCGGCACATCGAGCGGTGGCTTGAACGTGATACTCACCGACAACGATTGATTTTACTTCGACAGAGGAACAGCATTACAGCTATAATCGACGCCGCAATAGAAATTTCAACGCGTCATAAGGATTTTCATGCTGTTCCTCATCTCTGCTGCCCTTGCACTCATCTTTGCGCTCAGCGTGACTCATTTTTACCGTCCACCGCATATTATCGGGTGGATTTGCGGTGTATATGTTCTGATCTGGGCGCAAATTGTCATCGTCACGCAAACGATTGCAACCTTCACGATGCTGCGTCCTTATCCATACCTCGCGGTACAAGCGGCGACCACCTTGATCGCGGTCATGGTGTGGTGGCGCTGGCGGCGGCACGATCTGCCCGCGCTTGTCGCGGCATTGCGGGCGACATGGAGCAGCTTGCCAAAGCTTCGCACACAATCGATCGCGGTAGTGCGGCGTTATCCGTTGTTAGTCGTCTTGCTCGTCGGCGTCATCATCGCCGCCAGCGTCACTGCATGGTCGATTGTGAACATCGCCCCCAATTCGGGCGATTCAATGCGCTATCACATTTCGCGCGTTGGTTACTGGATGCAGTACGACAACCTATATCCCTTCCCGACCAACAACCTGCGCCACACTACTTTTCCACTCGTCACGTCGCTGGGCATTTATTGGCTGGCAGAGTTCGGGCGTAACGAACGCTTGTTCGGGTTTATCCAATGGACAGCGCTGGTTGTCAGTGTATTTGCGCTTTATGGGTGCTCACGGGCATTAAATGCCAGCCGCGCCAGCAGTTTATTTGGTGCGCTCATCTTTGCTACACTTCCAAACGTCGTCATGCAAAGTGGAGCACCACGCAACGATTTGCTGACCACCACATTTGGCATTATTAGTCTGTATGCCTTGTGGGTCGGGTTAAAACAGAAGCATCGCGGCATGTTAGTTTTATCCGCCATCGCGTTCGGCGTTGGCATAGGCACGCGCCCAACATTACTGTTTGTCGCGCCGGGGGTGCTGATTGGGTTAGCGGCTTTGTGGTGGACTCAGCGCGATCGGCGCCGGCTGATGATGCAATGGGTGGCTGCCTGCACTTTGAGCGTGATTGTTTTGGCATCGTATTTGTATATCGTCAATTTTGCTGCCTACGATACGCCCTTCGGCGATCACTCGACCCTCGGTATAGATAACTACAATACACTAGAATCGCGTTTGAGCGACATGATCGCGAATATGGCACGCTCCGTGCATCTTTCTTTCGATTTCACCACGCTGCCGCCGTTTTTACGCACCCCGTTGACGGCTTTCCGCGACAATCTGTTCTATTCGCTTGATGAAACATTTACGTTACACATGATCGACGCGCGTCAGGCAGGTGTCTTGAAGAGCTTGCATACGTACGTCGAAAATTTCCCGTATGAAATTTCAGCACGTTATCCGAGACAATATTCCGAGGAATTGGGCAGTTATGGTCTGCTCATACCTATATTGCTCGCGCCTGCCATTGTACGGCTGGTATGGCTGACTATCCGGCGGCGCGACCCGTATCTGCTGATGCTTGCTGCCAGTTTTTTTAGCGGGTGGGTAGTCTTATGCTTGATTCAGATTTATGTCCATTCGTATATGCGCTATCTCATGATGATAGTCGTTCTTGGATGTGTCGCAGTCGCCGTGAGTTTTCCTACCGCGTGGCTGCGGGGATTGCGCCCCGTTTTTTGGGTTGGCGTCGCGTTATATGTGATGTCGATGACACTCTTATACAATCGTCACCGTCCACTGACAGGCGACATCCCCATTTATGCGCGCACACGTGTGGAACAGATCACAACCACTGAGCCAGGAAGTTGGCGGCAGCCGACAATCGACGTTTATCAATGTGTGCCCGCCTATGGCAGTGAACTCGGTTTAATGTATACGCTGCATACGGCTGATTATATGTATTTTGGAGCGGGTTTTACGCGCACGCTGACACAAATCGTCCCTCAGTATGATGGCAGCTTGCTGCCAGACCCGGCTGCGCGCCCAAACATGCGCTTTATTTTGGCGCATTATTTGATGATCCCCCAGATACCAGAAAACTTCACCATAATTCGTCAGGCGCGCGATTTCACGTTGTTCGCGCGCGATGATACGCTCGTAACTTGCGAAATTATTCCGCATCCACAATGATCGTCAAAGATTTTCATCGTTATGTGCTTCGGGGGTGCTGTATGTCGCTGCTCGTCTCAGCCTTGTTGATTGTCATCTGTTCGCTTGCATTGCTCGACCTTTATCGACTTCCGACAGCCAGTGCCCGTATCGTCAGTTTTTTCGTCTTTTCCTGGGCGCATCTCGTCGTCGTGGCACAAACCCTCGGTGCGCTCAGTTTGTTACGCCCGCTGCCTTATTTAGGGCTGCAACTCGTTTTGACAGCGATTTGCCTTGGCGTTTGGGTTGCAGCGCGGCGGCTTCAGATACCAAGTTATCCTGTACACCTGCGCGTCCAGATTGGAGCGCTGCCATCGTATCTGAAAGGGTTAATGCGCGAGGCACGCGCTTATCCACTGCTGGTGATCTTTACAGGCGGCGTTATAGTAGCAGCGCTTTTATGGGCGATCCAATTTCTGGCGGTCGCACCGAATTCATACGACGCGAAACATTATCATTTACCGCGCGTCGGCTATTGGATTCAGCACGAAAATCTGCTGCCATGGATTACCCCTAACGAGCGTCAAACTGCGTTTCCAGTCGTATCATCGCTTGGCGTTTTATGGGTGGCGTTGTTCGACGAAACAGAGCAATTGTTCGCGTCTTTCCAGTGGATTGCTGCCTTAATCGCCATGCCCGCTATTTACGGCATCAGCCGCTTGATCGGCGCGTCACGCGCACAAGGCTGGTTCGGCATGCTGTTCTGGGCGAGCTTACCGAACATTGCCCTGTTAGCATCGTCAACGCTCAACGACTTGTTGATGGCGGCATTCGTCGTCATCGGCGTGTATCTCTTGTTTTTAGGCATCCAAAACAAATCAACGGCGACGCTTATTGTATCGGGGTTGAGTTTTGGGTTGGCGTTCGGCACAAAATCGACCGCTTTTTTTCTCGTTCCTGGGTTAGGGCTATCAGCTATAGCAATTTTGCTGGTAGCCCCGCGCCGTCACTTTCGCATGATGGTGACTTGGTCGGCGGCTGGTATTATCGGGGTACTGGTATTAGGCAGTTTCGTGTATTTCACGAATTGGGCTTACTACGGCAACCCACTCGGCAGCGAACAATTGGTGGGCGCTCATATCAATAACCGTGATGTATCCCGCCTGACCATGTTGGCACACAACACTTTTCGCTATGGCTACTTGTTTATCGACCCGGAAGGACTGCCAGAACCCATCGCCCAACCGATACGTGCCGCGCGCACCTATGTTATCGGCGGCATCGCCAACCGTTTAGGGCTTGATCTCAATTCGCCCTATACGCGTCATACAGGGCAAGAGTGGGAATTTGGTATCACACACAGCGGATTCGGGGAATCGCGCCGATGGTATGGCATCTTTGGGATACTGCTGATCGTACCAGGGATTGCCGCGGGATTATGGTTTGCACTGCGCCGACGCGATGCCTTTCGCTTGACGCTGGTTCTTATTCCGGTATTGTTCGCCATAGCACAGTTTACACTCGAGCCTTTTTCGATCAACATCGCGCGTTACTTCACATCGGCGGTCGTGTTAACAATACCGCTCGTCGCCGTACTGCTGCCTACACGCTGGCTGCGCGGACTGCGCCCGACGATTATCATCGTTATCGCCCTGTATCTGCTGTTCAATTCCACACTTTATAATACGCAGCGTGCGTTCAGCACACGCCAACCTTTTTGGCAGCAGACATATATCCAGCAAATGACCAGTCGCAGTGTAGAGACTGAAGCGCGTATGAGCGCCGTTGTCGATTGTGTTCCGCTGGATGGGATGCTTGGCGTCATGTATTTTCCGACAAATACCGAAGAGTATATCTATTTTGGGCAAGGGTTTAGTCGCACGCTGATACAGTTCGTCCCAATCCCCAATTCGATGATGACCATGCCGACGTTTGATGAACATCCAGAAATCGCGTTCATCATCGCTAACGACGAAACAGCAGGGTATATTCCGAGCGACTTTAGCTCCCTGCGGGATGCTGGTACCTATGGCTTGTACATCCGAAAAAGTATGGCAGACCAAGCCTTATGCGAGCCTGATGCCACGATCGATGCGGGCTAAAATCCCAGATGGTGCTTATGACATACTCCCCCAGCTAAAGCCGCGAGCTGCTACCTGATCTTGGGCGCGATTGTTAGTTCATGGGTATTGCAGTGTTTCCTGCAAGGCTGTGTGCATTCTTATCGTCTCATCATCTCGTGTTTTCACCGATCCATTTAGCACAACGATCACGGCTCGAAATAATTGCGAGCAGTAGTCCAGGATTTCTTAATCCAGTCATCGATGTGTACGAATGCGTCCCACGACGCGGCGAACTTGGCTTACTCTACGAAACCTTCATACCCGATTACCCCTATTTCGGCGTCGATTTTTCGCGTACGCTGACTCAGCTTGTGCCACAACCCGACGGACAATTGCTGCCTGATCTAACAGTGCATCCCGAATTGCGTTACATTCTTGCCGAAAACATCGTCACTCGGTATGTGCCTGCTGCTTTTACACCGATCCGGTTTTCGAATTGGTGCACACTGTTTGTACGCGAAGACACAACGGTGAATTGTGAGATCGACCCTCATTTAGCCGATCTTTACACACCCGAACGCGCAACGCGCAACCAATAGGCGAAATCAATGAAATTGATCATTCAAATTCCGTGTTTAAACGAGGCGGAAACCCTGCCAATGACGCTGGCAGAACTCCCGCGTCACATCGATGGTTTCGATCAGGTCGAATGGCTGATCATCGACGATGGCAGCACCGACGACACCAGCGCCGTCGCACGCGCGCACGGTGTAGATTACGTGGTGCAGCATCGACAGAACAAAGGTCTGGCGTCGGCTTTCCAAACCGGATTGAACGCTTGTTTAGAGCGCGGTGCGGATGTGATCGTGAATACCGATGCCGACAATCAGTATCCGGGACGGTACATCACAGCGCTCGTGCAGCCAATCCTTGAACAAGGCGTGGATGTCGTCGTTGGCGACCGCCAAACCGATTTGATCCCTCACTTTTCGCCCAGCAAAAAACGACTACAAGCGCTCGGTTCGTCGGTTGTGCGCTGGATAGCGCGCGTCGAGGTCAACGATGCGCCAAGTGGTTTTCGCGCCTTCACCCGTGAAGCAGCGCTGCGTATCCATATCTTCACGCCCTACACTTATACGCTTGAAACCGTGATTCAGGCAGGACAAAAGCGGCTGATGGTCGCCAACGTGCCGATTACCACCAACCCGAAAACACGCGAGTCACGTTTGATTAAAAGCACGTCGAGTTATGTGGTGCGGTCGGGGTATACGCTGCTGCGCCTGATGCTCTTATACAGTCCGTTACGCTCGTTTTCGTGGATCAGCCTGCCTTTTTTTGCAACAGGCGCGTTGTTGTGGGTGCGTTATCTGATCTTTATACTTCAAGGCGAAACCGGACGCGGTGCGCACGTTCAATCGGTCATTGTCGGCAGCGCATTGCTGATTATCGGCTTCATCATCATCGTGTTGGGGTTGGTCGCAGAAGCATCCGCCGCCACGCGCCGCGTGCAGGAAGAAACGCTGTATTACATCAAAAAAGCAGCCTACGAAAAAACAAGTGATAAGTGAAAAAAAGTTAAAAGTTAAAAGGATATTCTCGCTGTTTAACTTTTAACTTTTTCCTTAGTTCAAATTCTCAAAGATGCCCGCTGCGCCCATCCCACCGCCGATACACATCGTCACCATGCCAAATTTCTGATTCTGACGCTTCATCTGGTGGATCAACTGCACCGTCAGTTTCGCGCCTGTGCAGCCCAACGGATGACCGAGCGCAATCGCGCCGCCGTTTGGGTTGACTCGTTCCGGGTCGATCTCCAAATGTCGAATTACCGCTAGTGATTGTGCTGCGAAGGCTTCGTTCAATTCAATCGCTTCGATGTCGTTCAGGTTCATGCCTGTGCGTTTAAGTAATCTCGGAATCGCGTTGATCGGTCCCACACCCATGATTTCTGGGCGCACACCCGCGACGTTGAAACCAACAAAGCGCGCCAACGGTTTCAAGCCGAGCTGCGCCGCCTTGCCCGCTTCCATCAAGATCAACGCTGCCGCGCCGTCACTGAGCGGACTGGAATTCCCCGCTGTCACGCGACCACCCTCACGAAACACGGGCTTGAGTTTCGCCAGCCCGCTGTACGTCGTTTCGCGGCGTAAATGTTCGTCTTCGTCGAACACACGGGTGATCGTCACGCGTTCGCCATTTTCGTCGTAATACGTCTCTTCGATCTCGAACGGCGTGATCTCTTGTCGGAAGTAGCCCGCATCGGTTGCGCGCGCTGCCTTCATGTGGCTTTCATAGGCGAATTGATCCATATCGTCGCGGCTGATATTGAACTCGTCCGCGACGTGTTCCGCCGTGTGTCCCATCGACATATACACTTCGGGTTCATTCGCCGCCATATACGGGTTCGGGCTAATCTTGAATCCACTCATTGGCACCAGCGACATGGTTTCAGCGCCGCCCGCGATGATCACATCGGCGCCATCCGCGATGATACGTTCGGCAGCGCTGGCGATGGTCTGCAAGCCGCTCGCGCAAAACCGATTGACCGTTTGTCCTGCGACTTCGACTGGCAATCCGGCACGCAGTGCGATCACACGCGCGAAATTGAGTCCCTGAGACCCTTCGGGCATCGCGCAGCCGATGATCACATCATCGACCTGTGCTGGGTCGAGCTTCCCTTCGGTCTGACGCAGCGCCTCTCGAATGACGGTCGCTGCCATATCGTCCGAGCGGACGTTGCGAGTCACCCCACGTTTCGATTTGCCGACAGCGGTACGCGCCGCCGCGACAATGACTGCTTCGCGCATGATGTTTCTCCCTAATTTTGAGGGCGGCGTGTACGCCGCCTCTACATTTTTCTTTGCGACTTTGTGTTATGTTTTTCTCTTTTAGTTCCGCAGCGGCTTATTCGTTTGCAGCATGTGACCGATACGTTCAAGCGTTTTCGGTGTTTGGACAAGTTCCAGGAACACCTCACGTTCCAGATCGAGAAAATGCTGCTCATCGATCCAGCCGGGTTCGCTGATTGCGCCGCCAGTTAGCGCGAACGCCAACCGCCGCGTGATCAGCGCGTCATGTTCGCTTGCCTGCCGCGACTCCAAAAAGCCTTCGATGCCGATCAAGAGCGCCGCATATGCATCGCGCCCTGCCGCCCATACTTTGCCCGGCGGAATCGGCTGATAACCATCCGCCATGTGTAGTGCTTCGCGCTTGGCTTCACCCAATAAATGATCGCGGTTCATCACGATTCGGTCGGCAGGCTGCAAAATCCCCATGTCGCGTGCTTCCTTGGCACTACCACTGACTTTGCCAAGCGCGATTTGCTCGAATACTTTCTGCAAATGGGGCAGCACATCGGCATTCGGGTGTGATGCAATGACTGGATTGACGACGCGTCGCAACATCTCTTTGACGCCGCAAGACCCCGGAATCAGACCGACACCGACCTCAACCAGCCCGGTATACAGTTCCTGATGCGCGACCACACGCGAACCCGCCATGATGAACTCACAGCCGCCGCCGAGCGCCATATTCTGCGGCGCGATCACGACCGGCTTGGACGCGCGACGCATCGCTGTCATCACGTTTTGCGATTGCTTCATCGCTTCTTCAAGCTGGTTGATTTGTTCGCCTTGTACGCTCATCACAACCATCAACAAATTCGCGCCGACGCAAAACCGTTCGGCATCATTGCCAACCACCAGCGCATCAAAGCGCGTATCGAGCAGTTCCAGCGCGCGCCACGCCATTTCGATCACATCTTGATCGATGGCATTAGCGGGCGAATGAAACTCGAACAATGCGACGCCATCACCCATATCGAGTACGCTTGCCCCCGCATTGCGCGCGACTTCACCGCCCCGCTTACGAATCGAGTCAGCTTTATGGGCTTTTTTGTCGGTGCGCGGCATGACATACCCGCTCGTTTGTGGGCTGTAATAGCCGACGACTTCGCCAACTGCGTCACGTTGATAAAACGAGGTGATGCCCGCACCAAGCATATTTTTCACCCATGCCGCGACTGGATAGCCCGCCGCTTCAAACGTGGGCACGGTATCGCTCACGCCAATCGCGTCCCAAATTTCGAAAGGACCCATTTCATGGCTGAACCCCCATTTTTGCGCGTTATCGACATTGAGCAGGCTCTCGGTGATTTCTGGCACACGCTGACTGGCATATGCCAGCAAAAACGCATGATGATGCCAGAGTAACTGCGCGGCGCGGTCATCCTCGCTGATGAGCAGCTTGATGCGCTCACCCGTATTTTCGACCTTGCGGTGTTTGCTCACGCTGTCAAAACGCGGCTTGGTGGGCGGCTCATACTCGAAAGTAGCTAAGTTCATCGTCCAGAACTCACGCTCGCCACCTTCAGCTTTGACTTCTTTGTAGAAGCCCAGCTTGGATTTATTGCCAAGTCGTTTTTCGCTCAACATACGGTCGAACAGCACCGTTGTTCCGGCGTGTTCCAACGTCGTGCGCGCCGGGTCATCGGGGATCGCCGGGTACAAATTGCGGGCGACGCCGACCGCGACATCGATCCCGACCAGATCGTTCAGCCGAAACGTCGCCGTTTTTGGGCGACCAATCAACGGACCCGTCAACGCATCGACTTCATCGACGGTGAAGCCGTGATCGAGCGTGTAATTGACCATCTGCATTCCGCTCATGGTCATAAAGCGGTTGCCAATAAAGTTGGGTTCGTCTTTCGCTAGCACCACCCCTTTACCGAGCATATTTGTGCCGTAATCGAGCAAAAACTGCACGATCTCCGGGTCAGTGTTCGGGTGCGGGATCACTTCTAACAGGCGCAAATAACGCGGCGGATTGAAAAAATGTGTGCCTAAAAAGCGGCGCGTAAAACTTTCGTCTAAATGCTCCGCGATTTTGTGGATCGGCAGCCCCGACGTATTCGTGCTGATGATCGTGTTCGGCTTGACGATTTCCGCCAGTTTCGCCATTAAACTTTGCTTGATATCGAGTTTTTCGACGATGACTTCGATGATCCAATCGGCATCCGCCACCATTTCCAAATCATCGTCAATCGTCCCAACGGTGATCAACTCGGCATCGGCACTGCTAAACACCTGCGGCGGACGCGATGTTTGCGCGCGCTTGAAGTTATCCGCGACCATTGAACGGCGCTTGTTTACAGCGTCGCCCGGCTGTGTACCCGGCGTGGCAATATCCAACAGCGTAACCTGCACGCCGACGCCCGCCAGCAGCATGGCGATCCCGCCGCCCATCGTGCCAGAGCCGATCACGGCAGCTTTTCGTATTTGATATGTCATAAAGTTCCTTCCTCGATTAATTCAATTCTTTACTGCTGTAACCCAAGATACGCCGCGCCACGATCAGCGTGTTAATCTGATCTGTACCTTCATATATGCTGTTTATTTTCCCGTCCCGCATCCATTTCTCAAGCAGAGTTTCTTTTGTATAACCGATACTGCCAAGCATCTCGACGGCTTTTTGCGTGATCGTGGTGATCACCTTGCCCGCTTTTGCCTTGCACATCGCGGATTCTAGATTGTTCGGTTCGCCATGATCCAACAGCGAGACGGCGCGCAATGTGAGTAAATACGCCGCCTTCAACTGTGCTTCCATCTCCAGCACATCGCGCTGAAGCGCCGTCAGCTTGTGATACGGCAGGTCATATCGAATTTCGACACCGTTTGCTTGCAGCACTTCCTTGACATATTCCAGCGACGCGCGCCCGATACCCAGCGCCGACGCCGCCACCAATGGACGAGTCGCGTCGAAGGTCGCCATCGCGCCTTTGAACCCGCCGCTGCCTTCGCCGTGCTGCACTTCGGGACTACCCAGAATATTATCCGCCGGGATGCGCGCGTCTTGCAGCACAATCGCCGCTGTATCGCTCGCGCGGATGCCATGCTTGATCTCGGTTTTGGTCACGGTCACGCCGGGAGTGCCCGCTTCAACTACAAACGGACGCATTCCCGCGCGTCCTGCCGTCGGGTCAATCGTCGCCCACACCACGACCAGACCGTTCGATTCTTCCAACGCCAGCTTGCCATTAGTGCAGAAGATTTTTTCGCCGTTGATCACCCATTCATTAGTGGCGGAGTCGAACACCGCGCGCGTGCGAATCGCGGATGTATCTGATCCTGCGCCCGGCTCGGTCATCGCCATCGCACCCCATGCCGGAACCTCACCCTCGGCAAAGCGCTTCAAAAAACGCATTTTTTGTTCGGGCGTACCCACCGCTTCGATTGCCGCGCCGCCAAGCGCGCCACCCGGTAAGCACAGGTACACACCCGCGTCACCCCAACTGAGCATTTCGATCATCAGCATCAAGCGCAGCGTCGCGGTACTCACACCTTCACGCTTTTTGCCAGCTTCGGGGTTCGCCATCTTGTCCAGGGTGCGCTTTTGCATATCGCGCATCATGCCCCACGTGACCTGCACGAACTGATCCGGACGCGCGTGTTCGTTCTCGTCGAGTTCGCGCGAGAGCGGACGCATCACGTATTCCGCCGCACCTTTGACCATTTCAAGCTGTGACAGCACATTTTCGGGAATTTCAAAGCTAATCGTCATCGTTAAATCCTTAGAGACTAAAGTTAAGCGTATAAAGCTAAAAGAGCACGAACTGCTTCACTTTTAACTTTCATGTTTTAACTTGTTTTCACTTATATAATCGCCAAGCCCTCGAACATCGGAAACCCACGTCCGTTGCGCAGCCAACGCTCCGCTGGGTACTCGCGGATAAAGCCATAACCACCCAATACCTGCACGGCGCGATCTGTCACCTCCAAGACCGCTTTATCGGCGTACTGCTTCGCGAGATACGCTTCGCGCGTCACATCATCGCCTTGATCCAACTTATAAGCGGCATCCCATGCCAGCAAACGCGCCGCATCGACTTCAATTGCCATTTCTGCCAGCATGAACGCGATACTCTGTTTTTGCGCGATAGGCACGCCAAACGCCACACGCTGCTTGGCATAATCGCGCGCGTATTCGAACGCTGCGCGCGCCACGCCAACCGCCATCGATGCCAGCGCGACCCGTCCACGATTCAGAATCGTGTCGAAGTCACAACCCACTGCGCCGCCCAAACGACACGGTGCATCGACAGTCGCATCGCTTAGCGCGAGTCGGTATGTAGGCAGCGCGCGAATGCCTAACAAATCCTCTTTTTTCTCAATGCTGACGCCTGGTGTGTCTTTTTGTACGAGATACGCATCGATTTGTCCGTTATCGCTATCGCGTGCATAGATCAGCATCACGTCAGCATTTTCAGCGTTGGGCACAGTCGCCTTGACGCCGTTCAAGCGCACTTTATCACCGTCACGTGTCGCACTCGTCTTGAGTTCACGCGGATCAAAGAAAATACCCGGTTCGAGCAGTGCCGCCGTCACGCGCGGCGCGCTTTCTTCCAAAAACTGCGGCAGCCAATGCTCACGCTGTTCCGCCGTTCCGTACAATGTGATCGGATACGCGAACAGCGCTGGACTCATCACGCTCAATGCCAGCGACAAATCGCCAAATGCCAATTCCTCGGCAGCGAGCGCGCCTGTGACCGCGCTCATTTCGCCTAAGCCGCCAAGTTCTTCTGGGATCGCGGTCGGGACGAGTCCGATTTTCCAGCCCGTTTCGATCAAATGCGCGGGCAGTTCCGCGTGTTCGTCCGCTTCATGTGCGGCGGGGTGCACGTCGTTGATGGCGAATCGTCGGATCGTCTCGATCAATTGTTTCTGGTCGTCGGATGGGGTGAATGAAACCACAAAGTTTCTCCTTAAAGTAAATAAACACAGATTCGATTATCGATGTATTTTGAAGGCGATCCACCAAAAACAGTTGCGGCAGATCGCCTTAACCCCTATTGTGCTGCGATTGGGGCGTAATAAGCAAAAAATTCTTTTTCCGGCGGTAATGCCAAGCCCAGATCGCTGTCTACAGGCGGAAACATAGATGGAAACGCGACAGATAAGCGCGCCACAAGCTCATTCAAGCCCGGTTCGATCATGAACACGTAACTTCGATCGCGTGGCAGCGCAGCAATCCATTCGTTGGTGACATCCACCATCGCAATTGTTTCCAGTTCATACGTTGGCTGCACCGTGAAAAATCCATATAGACCCCGCGCGATATTAAAGTCAGCGCGATTGGTGCTGATCAACCAGACCTGAGTCGTCGTCGCATCGTAGAATGTCGACGCGCGAATAACCGCATCAAACATATCGGGATACGGGCGACTGGCGACCAGACGACGGTTAAGCACAGGTACATGCTCGTTGAAATAATAGATTGGGTGAAAAATGACCACCGCCGCTATCAACCCGACCAGCCCATAGCGCAGCGCTAAACGTGCGGTTCGAGGTACATCGGTACGCAATCGACCGAATACATCACCGGGTATGATCAGCGCCAGTCCATAGCGAATCCCGATAGCGATCATCAGCGCCAAAATCGGCATCACCGTGATATAACGAGGCGATCCCCATTTATTCGAGAGCAGCGCGTTCCCCAAGCCGACCGCGATGATGAACAACGGAAAAATGTGCAGTGGCGATCGCCATCGCCATACGCAGTAAAAAACACCGAGCAGGAAAAACGGCACGACTAGCGGATGCAGCAAACTGGTATTGCCGCCCCAAAAATCGACGAATTCGCGTGCGTGAACGTAGAATAAGAATGGCGACAATGCCCATCCTGCTGCCGTGCTGAAATCTTCAGGCTGTATTCCATCCTGGATGAGTGGCAGCCAATCGCTGGAAATACTACTGCTATGACTAAGCCGCGCGCTTGCCGACCCACCACGTGCTGCCACATCATAATAAACAGGCAATGCCATCACCAATGCGATGAACAGCGTAATGACCATGCCGCGCACGTGTGTTCGCGCTTTCGGCGTGAAGATGAGCAGCAGCGTGAACCATGCGAGCGCCAGTACAGGAAACAACAGCCGTCCGCTTTCGAAGAAATACTGGCTTAACCCAAGCGTGACCCCTGCCAGCGCCCAATCCGCTCGTTTACCCCAGCGCAGCCCACGCACTACAAACATGATCAACGCGACGCCGACAAACGCATCGGTCATATGCGCCAACGAAATACGACCGTAATGGAGAAAGGGCGGAAATGTCGCCAGCACCAGCGCCGCGATCAACGCCATGCGTCGGTCAAACAGCGCCCGCCCTAACCCATACATCGCGATGACTGTCAGGGTTCCGATTATCGCGTTGGTCATGCGAATGCCGATCCAGTTCGTACCGAAAAGCGCGACCGTTCCCGCTGTCCAATACGTGTACACCGCGGTGACACCTTGATAGCCGGATGGCGAGCGCAGCAGATCAAATTGATCGCGCTCCCAGCCGATCATGCGCACACCGTTCATCCAATGCACTTCGTCGATGGATTGCCATATCACGGTATCCAACGATATGGCACGTAAGCTGAACGCCAGTACAACGATCGCCGCCAACGCCGCGACATGACGCCAATCGTAGCGCGGAAGCCGTAGACGCGGGGCGCCCGCCATGCCATATGCCACCAAGCCGACGCCCGCGCACCAAATGACATACTGGATATGCGTTGAAACATTCAACAAAGCATCGATTTTGAACAAGCCGCCGCTGATCTCCGCTTCGAGCGCTAACAGCACAATCCCGATGATGACAAGCCAGGTATTCGCGCGGTCTGGCATCAGTTTGACATTCCGGGGCATCGTAACCGGTTCGCGCTTGCGGCTGATAAAGATCGCCGCACCCAACAGCACTGCGCCAACCACCATCAGTTGGACAGGCAAATCATACGGCGGCAGTGTAGCATTATCAGGACGAAAGACGTAGGCGGACGCAACCATGAAGCCGACGGCGATTGCCGCGACCAAAGCACCAACTACCGCACGTATTTTCATGCCGAATTACCAGCCCTCTGTGACTTCTAAGACTTGCTCGGAAATATAATTGGAGCGTTCGCTGGCGAAAAACAGCAACGCTCCTGCCGCCTCTTCTGGAGTGCCTGCACGTCCCATAGGGATGTTGGCAAATGCGTTCTGACGTAATTGATCTGGAATGCCAAGCTTGATCTCGCTCCCTTCACGTTCGGTGAAGTCGCCTGCCTCGTCGGGACGGGTCAGCCGTGTATCGATCCAACCAAACGCGACCGCGTTGACCTGAATGTTGAGTGACATACTCCCCACACCTAAGGCGGGGGCTTCTACCCTCAGCGCGACTGCGAAGGCGAAACTTCGTCTTATCGTCGCTCCGGTAGCACAGCGATGCCCCACTGTGTTTGACGTTAACTACGGTATTGCGATATTACGGGATTATGATCGAGGTCGGATTTTTACGTCTCGTACTGCGCACATCAACCTCCCCCTATTAGATGCTATTTCAGCAGAAAAAATACAAGACCGACGCCTTATATCCCCATGCCTGAAGGCAGGGGTCTTACGGCGCTTTTCTGAATAAACTCATTTTATTTCCTTAGTCCGGCTTCAGCGCCGCTAAAAATGTAGCCGCTGCACGCTCAGCGATTTGTTCGCCGTTTAAGCGTCCACTCGGTTTGTACCACACGCCGACCCAGTTATGCGCCCCCAGAAGCAAGCGTGTAAACAACGGCACATCTACCGCACGGAACACACCTTGATCGACGCCTTCGCTGATCACATACCGGAACAAACGCTCAAAATGATCACGCCGCTCAAAAAAAGCGTCACGCCGCGCTGAAAAATCAGCGTCGATGGCTGGTTTTCCATTGCTGCCATTAGCTTCTGGCATTTTTGCGGTCATCAACGTGCGAATCTCGAAAACCATCGCCGCCGCAACTGCCGTATTTTGCGTCAAGCCGACGACATGCTCCGCGATCATCGCGCGCAGTTTGTCGTCAGGGGTGCGCGTACGGTCATAAGCAATCGGCTCGACTCGATCCAGCGCCACACTCAAGCCCGCTTCGAGTACCGCCAGCATGAGTGCATCTTTATTGCGAAAATGATGATACAAGCTCGCTGCCGTCAGGTTGACGGTGGCGGCGATGTCTTTCATAGTTGCCGCTTCAAATCCGTTACGCTGCAAAACTTCGGCGGCGGCGAAGATGATCGCTTCTCGATTGACCGACTGATCGGCTGGTTTACGTGCCAATATCGAGTCCTTTCGACCGTTAGAAAAATTAAAACCGCGATTATACCCGCCCCTCTCAGACATGGGCAAATCGGGTACAATCACCCGCGATCCGTTCATACATGACAAACACACATGACCGAAACCCGCTGGATACCGTTCGATCTGATCTTCTTCGACTGCGACAGTACGCTTTCCAGCATTGAAGGTATCGACGAACTCGCGCGCTTCAAAGGCAAAGAACAGCGCGTTGGTGTGCTAACCGAAAAAGCCATGAATGGCGACCTCGATCTGAGCGAAGTCTACGGCAAACGCCTCAAGGCAATCCGCCCGACTAAAGCGCAGCTCAAAGCGATTGAACAGCAGTATTGGGATACGCTCGTACCAGACGCACAAGCCGTGATCGCGGCGCTGCGTTTTTTAGGCAAACAGGTATTCATCATTAGCGGCGGTCTAGCCGAGCCAGTACGCGCATTTGGGCGTCGTTTGGGCGTGCCGCCAGAAAACATCCGCGCCGTCGAACTCGAATACAACGAACTGAGTGGCGAATGGTGGCGCTATCATGATCAACAGGCGCAGAACAGTCGCACTTATCTCGCCTATGACGACGAAAGCCCGCTCACCATTTCTACGGGCAAGCCCAAGATCATCGCGGAACTTGCCGACGGCAAGCACGGACGCAAAATGATGATAGGGGATGGTGCGAGCGATCTGGCGACGCGTCCGGTCGTCGATTTGTTTATCGGTTTCGGCGGCGTCGTCGCGCGCAAGAAAGTACAGGATGACTCCGATATTTTCATCCGCATTAACAGCCTCGCTCCGATTCTACCACTGGCGGCGGGCGGCAGTGCGTTTTCGCGCGTACAAAACACCCCGCATCAAGCGGTCTTCGAGCGCGGAATGCAGATGCTGAAGGCATTCGACGACGTAGCGATCAAAGATCAACAGATGCGCGACGCGCTCTTATCGAGCTTCACGCCTTGATTTTTCGACGCGGCAGCGATGCTGCCTGTTCTACATACGCGGATTACACCCTGAAGGCGACCGGATGGGTCGCTGATAAAAAGGAGTTTGCATGAGCTTTTGCCCACAAGCGATCATTTTTGATATGGATGGAACCTTGGTAGACAGCGAACCAGTATGGGGACTTATCGAACGCGCCGTCATCGAAGCACGTGGCAAAGCCTATGATCTGGCGCGGCATACAGGATTTATCGGGATGCGGCTGGACGAATACTGGTCAAATATGGCGCGGGTCTACGATATATCTGATGACGTGTTAGACCTGGTGGCGGATGCCGTCGAGCGCATGTCCTCCATGATCGATGAATACGTGCATCCACGCCCCGGCGCGCTTGATTTGATCGCATTTGTCACCGAACGTGGCGTACCCATCGCCATCGCATCGAGTTCGCCTGTAGCGGTTATCAAGGCAGTGGTCGAAGCCAAAGGCTGGGGTGATATTTTTACCACGCGCGTCAGCGGTGACGAAGTCGCGCGCGGCAAACCCGCCCCTGATGTCTATCTCGAAGCGGCGCGCCGGCTCAACGTCGATCCGTCGGTTGTTTTAACGATAGAAGACAGCATTAATGGTGCCCGCTCGGCGGTCGCGGCGGGCATGGTGTGCTACGCGGTACCAGATTTGACCCATGCGACAGCGGATGCCTTTACGGGCGTCACCGCGCATGTATATCCGACTCTGCACGAAATACGGCATGAACTCGAAGCGTGTGTGTTTGCATGACCGACTTTAACATCCTCGTTGCCACCGATTTGACCGAACAAGGCATGAATATATTGCGTGCCAACGATGGGATCACGGTCTACACTGTGCCGCCCAACCCGCAAGCAGTACGCGAAAAACTTGCGGACGCACACGCCATCATCGCCCGTGACGATCTCCCTTTCGATAACGCCATGATCGACGCTGCGCCGCATCTGCGCGTTATTGGGCGCATGAGCGCAAGCCTGAGTGGCATCGATGTAGATGCAGCGACCAAACGCGGCGTTATCGTCATGAATACTCCCGGCACGAACGCAATTGCCGCGGGTGAACATACACTGGCGCTGATGCTGGCGCTCAGTCGTAAACTGGTCACGGCACATAACAGCCTCAAAGAAGGTTACTGGCTGCTCGACCGCAAACGTCAAGCAGGGACACAGTTACACGGCAAAACGTTAGGCATCGTCGGGCTGGGGCGGGTCGGTTTGATCGTCGCACACCGCGCGCTGAGCTTTGGAATGACCGTGCTGGCATATGATCCGTATTTGCCGGAAGATCATGTCGATGACGAGCGGGTCATGCTCGTCAATTTACAAGAACTTTTGTCACGAGCTGATTTCGTCACGATTCACGTTCCTGCTACGCCAGAAACGCGCGGCATGTTCAACGCCGATGTGATCGCGCGGCTGAAGCCAGGCGCGCGGCTGATCAATACCGCACACGGCAGCATTATCGACGAAAGTGCGCTGGCACACGCCATAAAAAGTGGACAGCTCGCAGGGGCGGCGCTTGATGTCTACGCCGAAGAACCGCCGTATAACAGTCCGCTCATTGGCGGCGATCATGTCATACATACGCCACACATTGGCGATAACACCGTCGAAGCCGCACAAGACCTGTCTATCCAGATCGTGACGCAGGTGTTGGATGCGCTCAACGGCGATGACTACCGTAATGTTGTCAACCTGCCATTTATGCCCGGAATCGATTTTGAGGATGCGCGCCCGCATATGATCATGGCGGAGCGCATGGGCGCGATTTTACACGCGCTGGCGCGTGCGCCGATTCGTCGTTTGGCAGTCGAATATCGCGGTGATGAACTGAGCGGACTCATCCGTCCGGTCACGGTTGCCATCCTCAAGGGCTTACTCATGCCCGCGTTGGGCGAAAGTGTCAATTACATCAATGCTCCTGTTATCGCCAGCGAACGGCGCATCCATGTCACACAGGCAAAGGGCTTGAAATCTGGCGACTACACCAGCTTGATCACCTGTCAGGTCACGCTCGATGACAGCGAACAAATCTCGATTGGCGGCACACTGCTCGATCGGCGCGAGCCGCACATTGTACTCATCAACGATTACCGCATGAATTTCGTCCCGCAGGGGCATTTATTGATCATGGGCAGCTTCGACCAGCCCGGTGTCATCGGGCGGGTCGGCACGATGATGGCGAACAATGGCGTCAATATCGCCAGTTGGCAAACCGGACGCACGCAGCCCGGAGGTCATACGCTCACTGTATTGACGCTCGATGAACCCCTGCCCGATGCTGTTCTGACCGAATTACGCGCCCAGGATTTTATCCGCCATGCTCATCAGGTGACATTTTAGGAGCATTCAATGCACGCTCGAACACTGATCGCTGCCATATGGCTGTGCCTGTTGGCGGCATTTATCGCAGCAGGAACGATTTGGGTAGGATTTCATGGTGATGAAGAAATGCAAATCGCCTTTAGTACCGACTTTTGGATACTGGCTGAAGATGCTAATCTGAGCGCGCTAACCAGCGGAAACGGGGCATATGAGCGTCTTATCAATGGCAATCTAAACCGCTACGCGATTGGTTTAAGCCTCTGGCTCACAGGTCATAACCGCGAGGAAATACCCACGCGAAGTCAGTGGGATTGGACGGCGACGGATAATGAGAATTGGTTGATGGGCAAAGTACCCAGCGCCGACACGGTGTTGGCAGCGCGTGCCTCATCAACGCTGTTCACAGCGTGGAGCGTCGTCATCTTGTTCGGATTGACGACACATATTATCGGTTTTCGCATCGCATTTCTGGTCAGTGCCCTGTACACATTCAATCCGTGGGTATTGGAAAACGGACGCCGTGCCATGATGGAAGGATCGATGTTGTGTTTCGGATTGCTCGTGGTATGGCTCGCAGCAATAATCGCGCTTCAAAGAACGCGCGGACAACCTGTACGTCTAATCACCTGGGTCGGGTTCATTGTGGCAGGCGCTTTAGCGCTCGCCAGTAAACATACTGCGGTCGTTTTCGTTGGCGCAGCACTGGCATGGGTCGCGCTGGCAGAAGTATGGCGGACGGGCGCGACATGGCGTACTTTATTCACGTGGGCACTGCGTCCGATACTTGCGGGCATGTTCGTTTTTGGTCTTTTTATAGCGCTATCGCCCGCATTATGGCGCGATATCCCTTCAAGATTGGTCGATCTGGTAAACTTGCGAAGCGAACTGCTTGCTAGACAGGCTGCTAATTTGCAAGAATTTACGCTATCTCCGATTGAGCGACTCAATTGGACTATTACGTTCCCCTTCTCGAAAAGATATATACGCCGGGATTTAGCCAGCCTACCGCCGAACGACCAATATCGAGCCTACGTGGATAGTGGATTAAGCGGCGCGGTGTATAACAACACACTGATTGGCAGCTTGCTCACGTTATTGGCGGGTATAAGCGGCGTCGTCGAAGGCATCAGGCTTGTTCGTGGTAGCGACCCGCTCCGCAAAGTGCGTTTTGTCGGTATCGGTGTTTTGTTTGTCTTCGTTTGTGCGACGCTTGTAATCAACCAATTGCCTTGGGAACGTTACTTTTTGCCGCTCATTCCCGTCGCCTGTCTGATGGTAGGGTTTGGCGTCGCTCAGTTAACGACACTGGTCATGCCGATTATCGCGCGTCTACACGCTTTTCAACCGACCAATGCGCCAAATTCGACCGCGCTGGCTTGACCTAATCTGGTTGGCGGCGTTGATGCTGTACGCCGTCGCTGGAACGTCACAGGCGACTTTTCACGGCGATGAAGCCATGCAAATCGCTATGAGCCGTGATTATTGGACTGGCGTGATCGATGGCGATTTCGCCAGCTTGACGACGCAGCCACCCTATCCAATCGATAGTGACGCTTATCTGCGTCTGATTAATGGATCGGTCAATCGCTATCTGATTGGTTTCGCCTGGCAATTTGCAGGCTATTCGCGCGATCAACTGCCGCCATCGCCTGGCTGGCAGTGGGCGCTCGATTACGCCAACAATGTCCAGTTAGGCTTTCGATCAGCCAATGCGCTGCTGCACGTGGCGCGCCTGCCTTCGGCGCTGCTGCTCGCGTTAAGCATCCCGATCCTGTTTATACTCGGCAGCATGGGCGGCGGACGCGTCGGCGCTTACCTCGCCACCGCGCTGTATACGCTCAGCCCGGTCATTTTGCTCAATGGACGGCGCGCCATGCAAGAAGGGTCGCTGTTGTGCTTCGGCTTACTCGCATTACTGCTTGCCGCCCATATCGCAAACCGCCGCGTGGCAGCCGGACACGCCCCACTGTCATGGTGGGCGGCGCTAATCGGTGCGTGCGCGCTTACATTTGCCAGCAAACACAGCGGCATCATCTTTATCGGGGGCGCGTTCGGCTGGATCATCGCGGGTGAACTCACCCACTTCCACAGCCGCCGAGTCATAAACCTCGCTTTCAAAACGGCTGTGAGCGTGCTGATCATCATCGTGCTGTTCATCGGTCTTTCGCCCGCTTTATGGAACGACCCGCCCGCCCGTATTGCGGATTTGCTCGATACACGCGCCCAACTGCTCGATATGCAAGTGAGCGTCAATGGCGGCGAAATTTCTGTAATCGACCGTATAAAAGCGGTGTTCTTACAGCCGTACAGCGTACCTGCTGTCCATTATGAAGCCGAATTTTGGAGCGACGACCAGACTATCGGGCGCGAGATTGACGCCTACATCGGGTCGGGCTTGGCAGGTGTGACGCTCGGCTTGCTATCGTGGATTTTTATCTTTGTCAGTATCGGCGGCATCCTTTTTCTGATCGCCGCGCTGCGACGCGGCACGCCAGCGAGTCGCGCTTATGCCGCCGGATTATGCATGACCGGGCTGATCGTGGTCATCAGCACAATGGCGAGTCCCCTGGCATGGCAGCGATATTATTTGCCGCTGCTGCCAGTCGTTTATCTGTGCGCTGCCTACGCTCCACAGGCTTTTCTTCACAGCCTTGATGGAGAAGAAGTTCTAACAACCGCCGTCCCACAAAAGCGGTAAACTAAGCATATCCTGATTTCTTAAGGCAGACCGGGTGGGTCGCCCGTACAATGGATGCACCTTGTCATCCACAACCCTGAACCAAAAGGAGCATTATGCGCCGTCTATCTTTTTTGTTGATCATGCCGATCTTGATTGCCGCGTGTGCTAGTCAGCCGACGCCGACACCAGAGCCCATGTTCACGCAGGCACCGACCGAAACGATCGATGTATCATTTCAGCTTACGCCTGTGCAGCCATTCAGCGAACTAGCGACGAACGCCGCCGAAAATGCGATCTTGATCACCCCGCCCGTCGCTGGCACGCTGCTGATCGCGGATAATCGCCAAACGCCCAATTACACGCCCGCGCCGCTCGATTTCACGCTTGTTGGATTCACACGTTTGAGTGGTTTAGGCGGCGAAAGACTGTATGTAATCGCTGAAAGTAATGGCACGCTAACCGTCAATGACGAAGTCCGTCAGATTTCGGTAAGCGACTTAGACCGTATTCGCGTTGCGCTCGATACGCTGCGCGTGTATGACATTCAGGGCGTATTCACCGCGCCAGGTGTTGCCGCCGAGACGACCCGCTACAGCATCACGGTCAATGGCACGCGCGGCGCGATCAGCATCGATGGAGTCGACGGCTATATTCCGGCAGAATTACAAGTCGTGTTCGATTTGATGCTGGAAATCGCGCAGCCGATCCCATCTGCGCCCGCCTCATAACGATCTCATTCCAATCGAGCGCGCATTCGCGATTACGTTCGCACGCGGATCGATAACGACACACGCCGACGGATCGACGCCATACCTGAGCGCGGCGATCCGCCAGTAATCGGCATCGTGGTCAAAGCGTTCTGCTGTATCAATACCGATCGCGCCCAAAAACTGTGGCATGACACCACCGCCGATCAGCATCCCATCGATGTGATGCGCGCTCAATGTGCCATAGGCTGCCAACGCATAGCCGTGCGCGGTCAACGCTGCCAATCGCGGACGGACATCAGCGCATAACACGTCGATCAGTGCGCACGCCTTTCCCGGCAGCGTCCGCGCCAGCACCGCAAGTGCGGCGGGCGCTGGTTCGATATGCCCTGTCAGCCGAAACAAGGCGCGCGTCGTGCGGATCATGCCTTCCCACAAATCATCGACGCCCTCGTCGCCCGCCAAATTCAGATCGTCGTAATAATCGTCCCAATCGGCGCGCACGCGCTTAAATGCCGTCGCCCATGCGGATGACGAGCCTCCGTACGTCAGCACCATGATTTGTCCAAGCGCGTCCGGGTAATACGCGCGCAATTTTTCGACATCGATTAAAACGCCGTGCAGCGCCAAAAATGCAACCTGCATCACGGCACGCCTTGCACATCAACGATGAAGTTTTGCGCGGTGCCGCCGAGTGCGGTCAGCAAAAGTTCATACACACCGCTCGCTGCTGGCGCGAGCACGCTCGGCGTGACATCGCTGACCGCGGCGCCAATGACGCGCCCACCCGCGTCGAACACCGTGACGCGCGCGCGTATGGCGCGCAGTGCGCGCAATCCTGTGTTGCTGACCTCGCCTGTGATCAATAAATTGCCGCGCGCATCGAACGTTGAACTATCCGTCCATGTCAGCTCACTGGACGAAGAAAACACGAACGGTTCATCGGGCGTCCACCCATCACCGCCGATTCGCACCGTATACGTCGCAGCGTCGGGTGCTTGCCCCTCGCCAAAACGTAAGCTGAACGGCGCAAAACCGCCAGGTTCGATGCCGTAACCAAGCGGTTGATCGACTGCCCCGCCCAGTACGATGCCATTTGCCGACAAAATCGACACCTCGACGGGCAAATCGGTGATCGGCGTCGTCCCATAATTCGCGATCTCGCCAGTCACAAACAGCGCGCCATCTGATGCCACCCACGCCGACGAATGCAGCACCGCCAGGCGGCTGCTTTTGGCGAACGCCAATGAGTCGAGGGTCGATGGCACAAGCACGGACGTTCCGACGCGAAATGAGTTGACAATTTGTTCGCTGAGCGCCAGATCGGTATTCGCGTCGATGATGTGTTCTATCAGATACAACTGTGTGCCTGTGCGCCCGATAAAAGTATTGAGTGTTTCTTCGTTTGCCGCGCGCCGAATCCCTGATAAGCGCCACACATCCCCACTAACCTGGATGCGCGCCGATTCTGTATAGTCGGCGCTGTCCGGTCGTATCTGGGTCTGATAACGGTCGATCAAGGTCACGAATGCGAGATCGTCAACGGTCTCATCCAGATTGATTACCGCGAATACCAGCGTTGGCACGTCGCTCATCGGCGCACTGAACGCTGCCGATACCAGCGACGACGTATTTTGTTCATAGACTGCCCACCCGCGTGGCATCGCCAGCGTAAACACGCCGCTTGGGTGAGTGTAGCGCGTCAGCGCGTCTTCAAGCGGTTGTATTATCGGCGCGAACTGTACCGCCCCGCCGTCGCACGCCGCGACAGTCATGATTAACGTCAAACCAAAAAGTATTACGATTCGTCTTGTCATGCGGGAGAAACCCGTTAAGATGAAAGCAGTCATAGATGCGCCATTAGGGTGTGTAAAGATCACGGCGATTATAGCGCTTATCTTAAAGGGGTCGATTCCGATGTACGCAGAGAACGAAATCATGTTTCCTCATCATCTTATCCCCAGCCTTGAAACAGCACGTGGCGCACAATGGGACGCTTTAATCGAGCGGGTGTGCGCGCATTCAGAATATCACGAAGCGTCTTTAGCGTTCGTTTTGACCATGATCCGTCTCAACGGCTGTTTAGGCTGCGAAACCGACAGCTTCCGCGCCATGCGTGGCTGTGAGGCGTGCGCGCTCCAAACCTTGCGCCGTTTCAAAGGCAGTGACGCCGACTTAATGACTCAATTCGATCAAGCGCTGGTCGATGTTCATCAGTTCGCGGGTACGCACATGCACATGGGCATTATCGTCGAGTAAAATCGGCGTTGCAGCACGCGCCAACGCGATTAAGTCAAACGTGTGTGCGCGCCGCTCAACCTTGCGTATGCTTGATAACCCATGATATACTACGCCGAATTTTGTAGGTCATCTTTTCTCAAGTGAGGGTTTAGTCATCAGTTCGCCAGAGTCTTTTCGCATTAATAGTCAAATTCGCGCGCGCGAAGTCCGTTTGATCACCGATACGGGTGAAAACATGGTCGTGACGCTGAGCGCTGCCCTTAAAATGGCAGAAGAACGTACGCTCGACCTTGTAGAAGTTTCACCGAATGCTGACCCGCCAGTCTGCCGCATCATGGATTTTGGCAAGTTCCAGTTTGAACGCCAAAAACGCGAGCGTAAGGCACGCAAACAGCAAAAAGTGATCGAAGTCAAAGAAATCCAACTGCTGCCTAAAACCGATGACTATCATTTATCGTTTAAGGTGAAAGACGCACGCCGTTGGTTGGGTGAAGGTATGAAAGTGCGCGTACGCATCCGGTTTCGTGGGCGCGAAATTACCCATTCCGAGATCGGACGCGAACGTTTGGAACGGATTGCGAATGAACTCAGCGATATCGCCTCCATCGAACAGTTTCCAAAGATGGAAGGCAATACCATGCTGATGATTTTGACGCCAGGCGAGAAAAAGAAATAATCAGTGGAGCCGGACTAACGTGACCAAATTTAAGATCAAAACCCACAAAGCGACCGCCAAGCGCTTTCGCATGACTGGCACGGGCAAAATGGTGCGGACAAAGGGCGGTAAAACGCACTTTCGCCGTCGTCGTTCGTTCCGCAGCAAGAACATGTTGAGCAAGGCGATTATCGTGACGCATTTCCGCTCGATTCGCAAAATCAAGCGCCTTGCGCCTTACTTGAAATACTACAAATCGAACCCCCCCATGTAGTTTGGCGGGTGCAAGTCAATTGTTCATCATTTTCGACCCGGAGTGGTGGTATCAAGCACTCCGGGTTCTTTATCGCTAGGAGAGCGTAATATGCGTGTCAAAACTGGGTTTACCCGCCGTCGTCGTCACAAGAAAGTCTTGAAGATGACTGCTGGGCAGTGGGGAACGCGCGGACGTTTGTGGAAACGTTCGAGCGAAGCCATGCTCAAGAGTTTGTTTTATGCTTATCGTGACCGCCGCAACAAGCGTCGTGATTTGCGCCGTTTGTGGATCACGCGCATCAACGCAGGCGCGCATCTGCACGGCTTGAACTACAGCCGCTTTATTTACGGCTTGAAACAAGCGAATATCGAACTGGATCGCAAGGTGCTATCCGATATTGCTATTCGCGACCCAGAGACGTTCGGCAAAATCGCCGCGCTCGCGTCGCAGCATCAATAAATCCGTGTCGTAGGGGCTTGGCGTGCCAAACCCCCTACACACAAAATCCCTCATGTTGACCAGCATCCAGAACGAGCGCGTCAAGCTCGTCCACGCGCTTCAAAACCAGACCAAGACCCGACGCAAAGAACGTAAAATGGCGCTCGAAGGCTTGCGCCTGATCGAGGATGCGCTTGCCAATGGCGTCATCCCCGACTTCATATTATTCGACCCCGATGTCCTCGATGCACGCACCTTCCGCAAACTCCCATCGGAGAAAGTGATCGCCGCCGCGTCGGATGTGCTGCGTCATATCAGCGACACCGAACAACCGCAAGGTGTGGTCGGCGTCTTCCCGATGCCGTCCTCTAAGCTGCCGACGCCGCTCACGCGCGTCCTGGTGTGTGATGCCATCCGCGATCCCGGCAATCTAGGCACGATTTTACGCACGGCGGCGGCGGCGAGTATCGAAGCGGTTTTGCTCTCGCCTGATTGTGTCGATCCGTATAACCCGAAAGTGCTGCGCGCGGGCATGGGCGCACATTTCCGTTTGGCGATTGCCGAACATGCGTGGGACGCCATCCGTACGTACTGCGGCGATCTGCCAATTTATCTGGCGGATATGGTCGGTGATGTCCGTTACGACCAAGCCGATTGGTCACGCTATGCGCTGATTGTAGGCAGCGAAGCGCACGGCTCAAGCGCTGAAGCCGAAGCCTTAGCCACGCACACCGTGTATATCCCCATGCAAGATAACGCCGAAAGCCTCAACGCGGCGATTGCGACCGGCATTCTGTTATTTGAAGCCAACCGCCACGCGCTGACTTAACGCCGCTTCTGTTTGTCGTAAACCGCTTCTTCCTCTCGATAAAGTTCGCCTTCAAAAATTCCCGAATGCACGCCAAAAAGTAAGCTTGCTCGTTGGCGTTTTTGTTCGTGTTCGCTTGCTTTCATGCTTGAATTTCCACCCTCATCGTCCTTCAATACTTTTCTTTTCACTTTTGCGTCACGTTTTCGCTCTTAAACGTAATTTCAGTGAATTACGAAACTGGAGCGATTGCCTGCTGTTCCCCTCACCCTGCTTGCCAGAGGCAAGCTGTCCCTCTCCCACGCAAGTGGGGAGAGGGACAAAAACGGCTTTTCTCCCCTTCTCCCCGCTTGCGTGGGAGAAGGGGCTGGGGGTTGAGGGGTGCGACGGTTCAATTCTGACACCCGAACAAGGGCTTGGGATCGAAGCTTTTGAACTTTCGTGATTCACTGAATTTTAATCTTTACACGCGCTAGAAACGAGCAAAGTTGCGGCGATTGAATCAAAAAGGTCGAAGAGACATACAACATCTTTTCGACTTTTAACTTTAACCTTTTAACTCACTTTACGCAGATTGCCCTCATCCTAAATCCTTTTCCCTCAGGGAGAAGGACGACTTCCTTTACCGCGACGGTTTTTCACTCATCCCCTCCCGCCTCAATCCTTTCCCCCTCCTCCTTCCCTCGAAATTTTGCAGTGTTAATTACCTACCCCTGTCAGCATTGCCCCCCTACGAGCATTCTTGACGCTTGATGAACTCCCAGAAATTTTGATGCGTTTGCCCTGCCTTATATTCCCACGCCTAAAGGCGGGGGCTTTACGGCGTCTTTCTGGTAAAGTCATGGTGGGATACCTTTCTCGTTATCCCTAACGAGAAAGGTATCCCACCTATTCAAAACTCAGGTCACAGCGACTCTTTGCAGGTTTGCGTTATGCTTTTCGCGTTTGTATTGAGGGGATTTCGATGGCAATGGAGCAAGTGGCGCTCGATGTAGCAGGCGCACTGTGGCAAAGCGGTGCGGTCGTCTTTGACGAACGACATCCGATCACCTTCAAATCGGGGATCGTATCGCCTGTGTACGTCGATAATCGGCGGCTGCCGTTTCATCCGACGCAATGGCGCGTGATCATCGAAGGCTTTAGCGGCTTGATCCGCCACTTGCCCGCCGCGCCTGCCGTGATCGCGGGCGTCGAGACGGCGGGCATCCCACACAGTGCGGCGCTGGCATACGCACTGAAAATCCCATCGGTCTATGTCCGCAAGCAGCCGAAAGATCATGGGACGAAAAACCGCGTTGAAGGCGGCAGCGTAACTGATCAACCTGTGATTCTGATCGAGGATATGGTGACGACGGGCGACAGCAGTTTATCGGCGGTAAATGCACTGCGCGAGTCAGGCGCGCAGGTGACTCATTGTCTGGCGATTGTCACGTATGGCTTTGACGAGACATTCGCGGCGTTCGCGCGCGCTGAGGTGCAGCTCGCGACGCTGACCGACTTCACGTTGATCATGCAATCGGGACGCGCGGGCGGTTTCATCACCGACGCCGAAGCCGATATCATGCGCGCATGGTTGCGCGACCCACGCGGGTGGAGCGCGACGCGATGAGCGCACGCAGCTACGACGAACGGGCGGTGTCGGTGGACTCGCTGGTGTGTGTCGGCTTGGACAGCGCTATCGAGCGGCTGCCTGCGCGCTTTTTGAACGATCCACATCCGCAATTCGCATTCAATCGCTGGATCATCGACCAGACGCACGAGTACGTGAGCGCATATAAGCCGAATACGGCATTTTATGAGGCGCGCGGCGCGGCGGGCTGGGATGATCTGGCGCGGACGATGGACTATTTGCGCGCGCAGCACCCCGATATTTTTACGATTTGCGATGCCAAACGCGCCGACATCGAAACGACCAACGCGGGCTATGTGCGCGCGATCTTTGACGATCTCGGCTTCGACGCGGTGACGCTGCATCCGTATTTGGGTTCAAGCGCGATGCAGCCATTTTTGAGCCGTATCGATAAAACCAGCATCGTCTTGTGCCGCACCAGCAATCACGGCGCGGGCGAACTGCAAGACATACGCGTTGGCGACAAACCGTTGTGGCAGATCGTCGCAGAGACGGTGCGCGATATATGGAATACGCACGATCAATGTATGTTGGTGGTCGGCGCAACCTACCCCGACGACTTACGACGCGCCCGCGCGATCGTCGGCGCGATGACGCTGCTGGTGCCGGGGATCGGCGCGCAAGGCGGGAGCGCGGCGGCGGTGATGACGGCAGCAAATGCCGACGGGCGCGGCTTGATCGTGAATGCATCGCGCTCGGTAATTTTCAGCGACGACCCAGCACGCGAAGCGCGCGCATTACGCGATATACTGAGGGCATCGTGATCGCTTGTTTCGATGGGTCTCGCGCATCACCACCGCAGATTAGGCAAAAAAATTGTAAGCCCACTGAATGGGCTGTTAAGAGTGCCTTTAATGCGCTTGGTTTTTCACCGTAAAGAGAAGATGAGCATGATTGGACTGTTCAACGTGAAACGACTCGCCTTGATGATCACCGTGATCGCGCTCAACGCCGTGCTGCTCACGGTCACGTATTCGCAAAGCGCCGACGACCCGAACGCGCGTAATCCACAGACGATCCCACCGCAAACGCCGTTCAACGGGGCGCTGGCGCTCGGTCATGTCGCGGATCAAGTCGCGTTTGGCACGCGGGCGACAGGCACCGCCGAAGCGGTATTGGCGGGCGACGCGATTCTGGCGCACTTCGATGCGCTCGGCTGGGAAACCAGCGAAGATTGGGAGACGCTGACGTTTCCTGACCTGCCGATATTCGTGCCTGCCCGCAATCTGATCGCATCGTATGGCAGCGGCGACACGACGATTATTCTGGGTGGACATTGGGACAGCCGGGTAATTGCGGATCAAGACCCTGACGTGACGCTGCGTGCGAGCGCGCTTCCACCGGGTGCGAACGACAACGGGAGCGGCGTCGGCGTCTTGATGGAACTGGGGCGCGCGATCATCGAAAACTACGACGCCAACGCCGAAATTCGGATCGTATTGTTCGATGCCGAGGATAATCCCGGCGTGCCCCCGTGGAGTCCATTGATGGGGTCGCGTGCGTATGTGGCTGACCTGGACTTGACGACCGAGAACATCCGCTATGTCGTCGTTGTGGATATGGTCGGCGACGACAACCAGATCATCCCCATCGAAGCCAATTCGCAGAGCGCCGCGCCGGATGTGGTCGCTGGCTTGTGGGGCACAGCCGCCGATCTCGGTTACGCGACCGAGTTTGGCGAAGAAGCGGAAGAATTCATCGTGCGCTACGCGCTGCAAGACGATCACATATCGTTCATCGAAGCGGGGATTCCAGCGGTGGTGCTGATCGATTTCGATTACCCGTACTGGCATACGACGCAGGATACGCTCGACAAAATCAGCCCGGATAGTTTACAGCGCGTCGGTGATGTGATCCTGACATTTTTGGAACGCGACGGGGTCATTACGCGACGGTAAACGCGATTTTTCACCTCACCCGCGTCCCTTCCTCCATAGAAAAGGGGTTGGGGTGAGATTTTGACGATTTAGACGACGAGGACATCAAACTTGACGACACAACCCGCGCGGCGTGCGCTCAATCCCTGGCTGGTGCTGGCGCTGATCTGCATCCCGGTCTTTATTGGTTCGCTCGATCTCACCATCGTCTCGGCATTTTTGCCAGAGATTATCGTGCGGCTCGAACTGCCACTCGAAAGCGTGGTCGATGATGCCGCGTGGGTAGTGGGCGGTTATCTGCTGGCATACACGATCAGCCTGACATTCATGGGGCGCGTGAGCGATTTGATCGGGCGGCGGCGTGCGTATATCGCGTGCCTGATCATCTTCATGATCGGCTCGTTCATCGTCGCGGAGGTTGATCCGCGAGCGCAAGAGGGCGTCGCTGGTATTTTGTACGACTTGAGCTATCGCTTCGGCGGACAGCGCCCTGATCCGAGCAATATCGCGCTGACGACGATCATCATCGGGCGCGTGATTCAGGCGCTGGGCGCTGGCGCTTTAGTGCCAATTACATTGGCGCTGGTCGGTGATCTGTTTCCGGCAAATCGACGCGCGCAGCCGCTCGGTTTGGTCGGCGCCATCGACACGCTTGGCTGGGTGCTTGGACATTTGTACGGCGGGATCATGGTGCGCTGGTTCAGCGAGAACGCCGCCGGATTTGTCGCGTTCTTTCGCTCGCTTGGGCTGAACTGGGACGCCCCCGATTGGCGCGCGCTGTTTTGGATCAACCTGCCGATTTCGGCGGCAGCCATCGTGATCGCGTTCTTCATTTTGCGCGGCTCGAAACAAACGCGGGCGGCGGGCGGCTTCGATCTGATCGGGACGGCGCTGGTCACGGGCGCGCTGATCTGCCTGGTCGTCGGCTTGGGCGCGAACATCGAGGTTTCTGCCAGCACAAGCAGTTTCGACGAACTCGGCGGCCTGCCACCTTATGCCGCGCCACTTTTGCTCGGCGGCTTGGTCATGTTCGTCGCGTTCGTGTTGTGGGAACTGCGCGTCAGGTATCCGGTGCTGGATTTACGCCTGTTCGCGCGGCGCAACATCAGCATGGGGTCGTTGGCGAACTTTTTCGTTGGCTTTTGCCTGATGATCGGCTTGGTCAGCGTGCCGATTTTAGTCAATATTCGGCTGCAAGATACGTCGCAGTTGAGCGAAGCGGCGTTCCAGGTCGGCATTTTGCTCTCCGCGCTGACCATACCGATGGCGCTGGCGGCATTACCTGGCGGCTGGTTGAGCGAGCGCATCGGGTATCAGCGCACCACGTTTATCGGCTTACTGGTGGCGGGCATCGGTTTCGCGTTGATCTGGCGGACATGGACGGCGGACGTGACGAATGCGACGGTTGCGCTCGAAATGGCGCTGGTCGGCATTGGCTTGGGCTTGACGTTCAGCCCGATCAGCGCGGCGGTGATCAACAGCGCGGAAAACGACAAGCTCGGCACGGCGGCGGCGCTGGTGATCATTTTGCGTTTGCTTGGCATGACGTTGGGGATCGCGCTGCTAACGGCGTTCGCCAGTCAGCGATTGGCGGGGTTGGCGTCGGCGGTACTCGGCGCGGACGCGGGCGATCCATTGGCGGCAATCGATACGTATGTGCAGTTGACGGTGCAAGTGTTGAGCGAAATGGGCTTGGCGGGCGCGGTGTTGTGCGGCTTGGGATTGATCCCGGCGCTGCTGCTGCGCGGCAAAGGGCGCGAAGGCGGCACGGTCGCGGCGATTGAACGGGTGGGGGTGGCAGGGGATTAGGGTTAGGTTTCGCAAAATCTGCCCCAGCCCTAACCCCGCTATGATTGCCCTTCTCCACACGGGGACGGGCGGCACGCGTCAGCGTGCGGTTATCAAGCCTATACATGGTCGAATCTTGGTTAGAATGTTGGCTGCGCCTATACTACATAGACCACATACGTAGGAGTATTTCGTATGACCCTGCTTAAAACCCGCGTGACGGTGGACGAATTCGACAATTTTATCCAACTGCCGGAAAACGACGACAAGCGCTTTGAACTCATAGAAGGGGAAATCGTTGAAATAACCAGTAACAGCTATTCATCGATTCTTGCAGGATTTTTCTTGACGTTCATCAATCTATATAATCTACAAAATAATCTTGGTTGGGTGACAGGCGCGGACGGCGGTTATCAGGTTGGCACGGAGCGTTATTTGCCGGATGTCGGGTTCATCTCGAAAGCGCGTCAACCGACGCGCCCGCGCGTCACCTATATCCCGCTCGCGCCTGATCTTGCCGTTGAAGTCGTCTCCCCGACCGACTCCGAGCGTCAACTCACAATCAAGATATTCAATTACGTTGCCGCCGGAACGACCGTATGGGTCGCGTACCCCGACGAACAAACCGTCGTCATCTTTGCGCCCAATCAACCACCGATCCGCTTGGATCGAACCGGCGTCATCGACGGCGGCGCGATCTTGCCCGGCTTCGCGCTGACGCTGACCGAAATTTTCCGCGACCACTCCCCGCAAGTTTGAGCTGATACGCCCCGCAACGTGTAGATACGCTACAATTCGACGTTCTAGCCAAAATAAATAACGGAATTCCTCGACGTGAGCCATCAAACGCGCGCTGTTTCTTTTTTGATGCTGATCCTTGTACTGTGCCTGTCGTTTTATCCGACGCGCAGTATCCACGCCCAAACCGATACCAGCGCGATCACGCTGACGGCACGCGCCGGGTTCGACGGTGCGTTCCGCGACAGCCAATGGCTGCCGATCCGCGTGCGCGCCGAGAACAACGGTGCAGCAGTGAGCGGTCGGTTGGTCGTGCGCCCAGAGACATCGGGCGGCGGTGTGCTGGGAACGTTCAGCGCGCCGATCACGCTGCCCGAAGGCGCGCAGCAGGTGATCGATTTCGCCATCAGCGCGCGTGGCATCACCCGCGATATTCGCATCGAACTCATCGATCAGGACGATCTGGTCGTCGCATCTACCACTGCGACGCTGCGCGGTTTGAACGGACAAGACCGCCTGTACATCGTCGTCAGTGAATCGGCGGTGGGGGCGGTCGATCTGACAGGCGCGCGCGTCGGCGGTTATATCGCCGCGCAAGCGGTGTGGACTCCGGCTGATTTGCCCAATCGTGCCGCGCTGCTCGACGCGGTCGATGTGATTCTGATCGACGATGCCGACACCGGCGTGTTATCCGCCGATCAGCGTGGGGCGCTGGCAGCGTGGGTGAGCGGCGGTGGACATTTAATCGTGGCAGGCGGCACGAACTGGCAGGCAACCGCCGCCGGATTGGGCGATTTGCTCCCGCTGATGCCCGGCGCGGCGCAAACCATCCCGTCGCTGAGCGCGCTCGAAACATGGCTGCGTGTCCCTGATAACGCTGCGCTCGATGTGGAGACCACCATCGCCACCGGACAAATCGCGGATGACGCGCGCGTGCTGGTCGCGGCAGATGACGGCGTACCGCTGTTGGTGCGCGCCGCCTACGGCGATGGCACGGTCGATTATCTGGCGGCGGATGCGCTCGCCGCGCCTTTACGTACATGGTCACGCGTGACCGATTTTTGGTTGACCTTGATGACGACGACGACGCCCGCGTTGGGATGGTCGATGGGCATCACCGACACCCAACAAGCGATCAGCGCGGCGCAAATTTTACCCGGCTTCGATGCACTGCCCGATGTCCTGCCGCTGTGTGGTTTCCTGTTCGCATATATCGCGCTGATAGGTCCCATCAACTACATCGTGCTGAACCGCATCAACCGCCGCGAATGGGCATGGATTACAATTCCAGTCCTGATCATCGCGTTCACGGCGTTTTCGTTCGTGATCGGCACAAATTTACGCGGCAGTGAGGCGACGATCAATTATTTATCGTTGGTGCGCGGCTGGGAGAACCTACCGACCGGGCGCGCCGAAAGTGTGGTTGGGCTGCTGTCGCCGCTGCGCACGCGGTATACGCTCAGCCTGCCGCAAGGCGAAACGCTGCGCCCGATCCCACGCGCCGTCACAGGTGGATCGCTGCTGGCGAATACGTCGGGGAGCATCAGCATCGACATCGCGCAGACCGATATTTTCGCGGCGTCCAATTTCATCGTCGATTCAAGTTTTATCGCGCCGTTCGCGTTGAGCGGCACGAGCGCGACTCCGGCGATTACAGGTGAGGCGACGCTCAGTTATGATGACACGGTCGAAGGGCAGCAAAATATACGCGGCTCTATTCGCAATGACAGCAATTTAACGTTAAATGACCCTGTGATTATGGTGCGCGGCGCTGCGTTGTCTCTGGGGCAGCCGCTCGAACCGGGCGACGTACAGCCGTTCGAGCTGACGCTGGCGGGTGAAAGCAGCGTATCGCCAGTCTTTCGCGCGCCGTCATTCCTGACTTCCTTGAGCGGCGGCGGCGGCAGTTATCAGATCGGCTTGAGCGAAGCCAGCGTGATCGATATTCTGGGACCAGACAACTTCAGCGCCAATTATTATGGGCGCGCGTTCGTCGATCAAACCGAGGAGTCGTTGAATATTCGGCGGCGGCAGTTCTTGCTGTCGTCGCTGATCGATGACGGTGACGGCGCGACCGGACGCGGCGACCGCACATTTCTGGCGGGCTGGAGCGATGTGCCGCCTTCCGAAATCGCGCTCGAAGGTGCAGCGTGGAGCGCGCAGCATGTGACCGCGTATGTGATCGAACTCAATACGACTGCCGATATACCGACACAGCCCGTTGTCATCGCGCAAGATCGTTTTACATGGGTCGTACTCGAACAAAGTGGCGTTAACGCTGCGCCCATCGAGATCAACTTTTTACCTGGCGAATCAGCCGTGTTTCGCTTCACACCACTGCCCGATGCGGTCTTGCGCGAGGTCGATGAACTCATGGTGCGGCTGCGAGACATCAATATCGGATCGCGGGTCGTGCCGATTCAGTTGTGGAATTACGACGCGCAACGGTGGGACGAACGCGATGTGGTCGGCGGTGATTTGAATATCAGCGACCCGTCCGCGTATATAGGGACGCAGAACGCGGTGCAGATTCGGTTGATCGCAGACAGTGTCGGCGGCGGTTTTATGCGTATCGGGGAATTGACGGTCGAGCAGCGCGGCGTATTTTGAGCGCAAGCCTCACCCTGTGCGCTGGCGCGCGCAAGGTGAGATTGACTGACTAGCGCGAAACCGCGTTGCTCGGCACCCATACCGGGCGCGCCTGGCACGCGATCCAGACTTTGGCGAAGTCGCCGCTAAATTCGCTGATGTACCACGTCCCGGCTTTGACATTGAAGCCCGTGCCAGCGCTCAAATCGGCGGCGAAGAATGCAGGTGCGCCCGCCGGAATGCTGTACACGACCGACCCACTCGGAAGCGGATACGGGCAGCTTGCCGTCGCTTCTTGTATCGCTAAGCAGTCTGCGACCACAGTGTCCAGGATTATGAATTCGACGAATTCGTAAGTATCAGCGATCGATTTACTGATGTTGTCGTTCAGGTTGACAACGATATCTTCCAGATTGTAATACTGGGAAATTTGATAGAACACGGTCTGGCTTGAACCCACTGATCCGCTCACTTCGATGATGTCGAGCGCGCCGCCGACGCCGCCGAGATCAAGAATAATGACATAAACTGTGTTGGTCTGCGGCCCGCTGCCTTTGATCTCATCCTGTACCTTTGCCGTGCGATACTGGGTCGGCGCCTTCACTACTCCAACAGGAATCGCTGCGGGCATGTTGAAGCTGATTTCTAAGCGACAATCGACCAGCGTTACGCTCAAATCTTGCGCGAACGCGGGCAGTGCTGACGCCATTGCTGCCAGCACAACTACCATTACCATCAACCATTTATGCAAACGCATGAATATTTCCCCCTTGGTAAAACAAGATAAAACAACATTTGAAGCATAGAAGAAAGTCACATTTTGTACAATGACCCTTTTACAAATTTTGCGCCTTTGCGTTATGTTTTTATCTTTGCTTTCGCCTATATACTCGTCATGTCTTATCACGACTCTTTTTGGGGGGAAATTTTATGCTTGAGGATTTAATCGCTCAGCTTCAAAGCCGCGACCCGGCGGAGCGCCGTCAGGCGATCATCGCGCTTGGTCGTACCAAAAACCTTGACGCACTGACCGCTTTACAAAACGTGTATCGCACCGATACCGATTCGGAGCTGCGCGAACTGGCACGCAAAGCGGGCGCGTATATTCGCCAGCAAGCCGATGCCGCCGCCAGCGCGCCGCCGCCGATGTCCAGCGCCAGCGTGGACGACGAAGATGCTTATAAACCTTCAACCGCCTCTGTGCCACTGCGCATGTATACGCCGCCTGCACCCATCGAAAAACCGCGCGCCGAAGCCCGCACAAGCGGACGTGAATTCACAGTATCGCGCGACGATAGCGAACGTGCCAAAGGGTTGATGGATTCTGCGTTGAGCGCGAACATGCGCGGCGATAATGCTCGCGCCATGCGCGATCTGGCACAGGCGATCAAGCTCAACCCGAATCTGATCAACGATAAATATTTTGGCAGCGTCGCTGCCAGTGTGACAGGCACGAGCGGCGATGAAGCCGTGCGCATGATCGTGGATGGCGCGCAGCGCAAGCAGTTTGTCGATGACGCGACGACCAAGGTCAAAAGGAATGTGCGTGATGAAAAGATGGCGAACGCCAAACAGTCGAATTCGGGCGGTGTGCTGTTCGAGTTAATTATCTATCTCGCCATCAACATCGTGTTTCCGATCATTTTGGCGGTCGTTGTCGTCCAGGTCGCACGCGCCAACTTTGCTGGCATGGAAGACCCAGAGCTGGCAGCCCTTGGTGAATTTACCGCCGCAGACGTGCTGCCGTTTCTCGATGTCAGTGTGGGCGGCTTGATCATCGTCGGTTTGATCGTGACCGTCGCGTTGATCATTTCGACACTGTTTCAAGCCTTCATGATTCATATCGCGGCGCTGCTGCTGGGCGGCGTTGGCACGTTCGTACATTTGCTCGATGTGATGCTCTCGTTCTATAACCGTTTCCAGCCGATCCTGTATGTGCTGCTTGGGTTGAACTTCATCATCGTCATCGCCACGATTGGCTCGTTCATCCCCGCGTGTTCTACGATTGTGCTGGTTGGATTTATGCTGTATTACGTCTTCAAAACCGCGTCGAAAGTGGGCGAGGCTTACGGGACAGGCGCAGGCTTGGGTTTTCTGACGCTGTTGGTGTCGTCGATCATCATTGGGTTGGTCAACGTGGTATTGATTTCCCTGGCTGGCAATGCGCTTGCGGGGTTGCTCACGCAGTTCACAACTACGCCTCTATAAATGATATGGCGGGGCGCAGCGTACTGCGCCCCTGCGAACCCCCTTTACGTCGTTACGTTATTCCCATACAGCGCGATTATCGCGCGCGAACTGATCAAATGTGATCGGCGGGCGCCCCAATAGTGCTTCGACAGTGCCTGTGACTTCTTTGGCATTTCCAAACCGCGTGATCGTGTACAACGCTGCCACCACCAGCGAATAACCGAGCGCCTTGCCTTCGGCAAGCTGACGGATGACGAATGTGATCACCGATGGGTGCGTGTAGCGGATCGGGCGGTTGAGTGCCGCCGACAATTTTTCTGCGACCTGAAAATAATCGAGCGCTTCGCCGCCAGTTAACGTGTATTTTTGGTTCTCGTGCGCTGAATCCGTGAGCGCGCGCGCGGCGACCGCCGCAATATCGCGCACATCGATAAAACTGGTTTTCGCCTTGCCAACAGGCAGCCGAATTTCACTCAACGTCTTGATTTCGTGCGCGGAAGTCGTCGAAAGATTTTGCATAAAGAAACTGGCGCGCAAAAATGTGTAACGCACGCCGAGTTCAAGGATGAGTTGTTCGATTTTGTAATGCGGTGTCACACGGTTGTTTTCGACGCCTTGCAGCGACAAGAACACGATGTGCTGCACGCCAGCCGCCACCGCCGCGCGGATAGCAGGCGCAAGTTCCTTCGGTACATCTGCCAGCGCAGGCGGGCGCACCAGAAACAGATGTTTGATGCCGTCGAACGCCCCTTCAAACGTAGTGGGGTCAAGAAAATCAAAGCGGCGGATTTCCATGTTCGCGTCGATCTGCACGATCTTGCCTGGTTTGACCGTGCCAACCCGAAACGGAACCCCCATGACACGCAGTTCGCGTGCGACTTCCTTCCCGACATTACCGGTCGCGCCGGTGAGCAAAATATCCATTTGCGGTTTGACATCCGTACGCTCTTGTATAGTTCGTGTAAATCGACTATACCTTTCGTTGGCGCGATTTACGCTAAACTGTGTGCTTCAAAATAGGTAAGCATCCCCACGCCTAAAGGCGGGGGCTTTTAGCCCTAATGCTTACCAGACTCAGCCCGCAAGGGCTACGTTAGCGGTAAATACACAGGCACTTCGGAATGCCTCACCAGTTCCGAACGCTGCGGTGAACGATTAAACAGAATGCTTGGGAGCAAACAGTGTCGTTCACACTAAACTACCGCATAACATTGTCGAGGTGAACTTTACCCCGCGCAAGCGGAGCAGGTTTGACCGTTTTCCATAGGTAACTTAAAAAACGGTCTCCCTGCGGGGATACACCACTCAGATGGGTACACCTATAAGAAAGGGCAAGGCGCTATCCCTCCCCATGCCTAAAGGCAGGGGTATCTCGCGCCGATTTGATGAAAATGTACTTTGCCTAAACAGCATTCAGGGTGCTGCCGCGCCCGATGCGGAGATTTTTTTATGTCTTTTACAATCGAAGAAGAGCAAGCCTCAAGCGACAGCGAGCTGATTATGCGGCTGCGTGGGGGCGATATAAGCGCGTTGGGCGATTTGTTCGACCGTTACCACCGACAAATTTTCCGCACGGCGGCTGCCATCACACGGGATGAAGAAGTCGCCAACGACCTGACGCAGGATTGCTTTCTTAAGCTGCTGCAATATGCTGACCGCATCGACACCAATCTGCCGCTCGCCCCATGGCTCTATCGCGTTACGGTCAATCTCAGTTACACTTGGATCTCGCGTCGGCAGAAACGACGCATCTCGATTGAAGCGTTGGTGGATCGATTGATGAGTCCGCCCGGTCAAGCGCCCGATTATATGGCGGAGCTTTCGGAAACGCACCGTTTGATCCGTGCCGCCATCAGCGAACTGTCCTTTAATCAACGCGTGGTCGTCGTGCTGCACTATCTGGTGGGCATGAATCTGGACGAAATCGGAGAGTTACTGGTTTGTCCTGTCGGGACGATTAAAAGTCGTCTTTATTACGCTCGTGAAGCCTTACGCCATCGACTGGGCGACGTTCAGCAAACTTGGTTCGAAAGTGTGCCTTCTTATGCCGAATCTCTCGGATAAGCAGTTGGACGCGGTCATCAGCCATACGCTGCGGCGTGCGGCGACGCTTTCATCTGCCGACAGCGCTGCGATGTGGGAATCGCTGCGCGATAAAGCCGAAGCGCTCATCAACAGCGATCTGAATAGTATCGCACTTACGCCTGATGCTTCGGATGCGTATATCGAAAATGACTCGACGCCGTGCTGTGAAGCAGCAACCCCCGCGCGTGCGCCGTTTCTTGGGCGCGTGCTGACCAGCATGTGCGCCATCCTCGAAGATTCAGCGCAATTTTTGTTCGCGGACGAAATTCTGCTCGATCGTGCCCGTCTAAATCCCTATCCTTTTCATGCAAGCATTGTCACCTTTGGCAATTATGTTTTGACACGGGCTTAAGTCCGTGTCGCAAACGTTAACCATTTCAAGCCTCGCTGACTCCGCTTTCGCGTTATAATCAAATCAGGTTCATAAATCATCCATCGAAGCGGTAGACATACCGCTTCGATGCCGATTCAAATCGTACAGGCGGCATGTGTGCCGCTAACTCCTATGACGTTCACGAAGGACATTCGCATGACCCAACTGCCTCGCATTATGACGGTTGACCCTTCCGGGATGGCGGCACGACTCGTGCGAGCGTCGGTCGATTTACTCGGCAAACACGCGATCACCTACGATATTCCCTATCCATTCGATGCACTCGACGAGATCGAGCGCGCCGCGTTCGATCTCGTCGTGACGACCCTGTCGTTCGATGATGGATTGAGCGGCATCGACTTCGCCATGCGTGTCAAAGAGATGCGTCCCGAAGTGTCGGTGATCGTGTTAAGTGGCGCGCACCATGACGCCATCGACGTGGATCCACGCGCTGCATCGCCGTTCCTGATTTTGCAGTACCCTTTCGATGCCGCGCTGCTCTTACGCGCCGTCACGGCGGGTATCGAAGGACGCGACGTGCTGACGGCTCAATTCGAGCCATCGGTGCGCCTGACAATCACCGATGCCGCCGATATTGGCGCGATCCCACATATCGATGCTAAAGCCGCCGCGAGCATCATCGATGGATTGCTCTCCGAAATCGGCGCGATGGCGATTTTACTTTCCAATCGCGCGGGTGGAATCGTACATGAACGCGGCACGGTCGGCTACTTCAACCGCGAACAACTCTCCGCTTCGCTGCTGCCGAGCGCGATCACCACCTTCGAAATTGGCAAACTCGTCGGCGGCAAAGCGAGCGCGGTCACATTTTACGATGGGGATGAATTCGATGTGTTCGTGCTCTCGGTTGGCTTGCATCATATGCTGTCGCTGGTATGGGATGGTGCGACCGGACGCAGCCAGTTCGGCGCTGTCAACCGTTATGGACGCCGCGCCGCCGAAGATTTGGTCGCCTTGATCGGCGCGAGCGCGTATATGTTCGAAGCGGAACGCCAGGAACGCGCGACGATGGAAATGAAGCGCGCAGTCGAAATCGCATCACAAAGCGATCCGGAACCTCAGCCGATTTTCACGCCGCCCGTCGAAGAAAAACGGCGCGGGCGCGGGCGTAAAAATAACGACTATCTGCAAGATATTCCGTCACGCCGCAGCAGCGAACCGCTGATTTTACGCTCGGATGAAATCGAACAGGTATCACTGCCCGAAAACGAACCGCTCCGGCTCGATCCGTTGTTAGACCTCAACCCAGATTTGCTTGATCCCAGTCTGCTTGATACGCTTGATATAGATGCGAACGATATGTTCGATATGGAGAAATTGGGCGAACTCGCCAACGAAACCCGACGCGAACGGGGACCACTATCTTATGATGAAGCACGCGAGCTAGGCATTATTCCGTGAGCAGCAGCGAAATTGAACAAAGCAAGAAAGATGTGCCGTTATCGGGTAAGGATGCGCTTGTCGGCAAACAACTCGGTAATGGACGCTATACGCTCGTCAAAGTATTGGCGACGGGTGGTATGGCGCGCATTTACGAAGCCGTCGATCATCGCCTTGAGATTACCATCGCGATCAAGGTTTTGCTGGCGAATACCAGCGGCAGCGAAAGTGAAGATGATACGCTGACCGAACGCTTCAAACGCGAAGCCCAGGCGATTGGTCGGCTGCAAGAGACGATCAAACATCCCAACATCATCACTGTCTACAGCTACGACCAGGAAGACGGGCTGCACTATATCGCCATGAGTCTGGTACGCGGCAAAGACCTGGCGCAGGTGTTGGGCAGAATGCGACGCGAAGGCAGTAAGATGCTGCTTCCGCGCATCATACATATCATTGAACAGGTCGCGTCGGCGCTCGATGCCGCGCATCAAGCCGGAATCATCCACCGCGACATCAAACCCTCAAATATTCTGGTCGATCAAAACGATCATGTCACGCTGACCGATTTTGGGCTGCTGCTGCGTCCTTCGACCGACAGCACATTCGGCACAGCGTTCGGTACGCCGCGTTATATTTCACCCGAACAAGCCATCGCGTCCAGTCAGGTGACACCGCAGAGCGATATTTATTCGCTGGCGATCATTCTGTACGAAATGCTGACCGGACGCACACCTTTCAACGGCGATACGCCGATGGAAATCGCGCTGGCGCATATTCATGATGAGCCGCCGTCATTGCAGGAATTTAACCCCTCGATCCCCGATGCAGTCGAAGCGGAAGTCTTGCGGGCGCTTTCGAAAGACCCCAAACTGCGGCATGTCAGCGCGCGCCAGTTCGTTGGCGCGATCAAACGGGCTTACGGGATGCAGCATGACGATACGCCGTTGATCTCGCTTGATGCGCTCAACGCCGCCAGCAAACCGAACCGCCCCGAAGATTGGACGGCACGCATCGCCGCCAACCGCGCCACTGCCGAAGCGCGCACGGCTGGCAGCCCTGTACCCGCCGTCGATTATTCGATTGCACCGCCTGCAAAACCCGTATCGGTCGCGGCAAAACCGGCGCCAATATCACCCAGCGCACGGTCGCGCCGGACATCGCCCATCCTGCTGATCGTACTGGCGCTGCTGTTCGCGCTCGTCGTGGGTGCGGCGTGGTTGATGAGGCAGCCGGACAGCAGTAATAGTCCATTCATGGTCGCTGTGACCGACGAACCGACGCCGGAAAGTGTCCCGGTCGAGCTGGTCTACGATCAATCGTCATTCACACTTGTCAATCTCGGTACAGTGGCGCTGCAACCCTCGCGCATCACGTTCGTCGCGTCCGATCGCAGTGTGTACGCTGCTATCGACATCAGCCCTACCCAAATCGAACCCGGCTATTGCATTCGGATTCGCGTCCAAGACCAATCGGTTGACCCGCCGCGCGCGTGCAATAGTGCTATGCCCGAAGCGCTGATTCCATCGAATCGCGCGCCGTCGATGTTCTGGCGTGCCATCGAAGCGGGGGTCAATTTTACTGTCAACATCGATTCATCCACTGTGATGACCTGCCCAACGATCAGGCGCGGCGAATCGGAAACGTGTTCGCTGCAAATCGCGCCGTAATACTGTATATTTTGTAACTGCTCAGGTATCCCTCATCCCCTGACCCCTTCTCCCACAAACGAGAGAGGGGAGAAACGCGGTAGAAAGTCCCTTTCCCGTTGTGGGCTGTGCATTACCCACATCTTGCTATGCATTACCTACACCTGTTAATTGAACGGCACATTAAGAAAAATGCCGCGCGCCTCAATCGTTTCGTCGGCGCTGGTATCGACGCGGAATTCAAACGCGCCGCTCAGCCGTTGATTGAAACCGGTTAAATGGATAGTGCCGCGCGGATTTGCGCCGAATATACCGCCCTCGGGCGTGGTCACACTGACGACCGCGCCACCTCCATTGACCGGGATCGTCGTCAGTATCGGGATCAATGCGGGGCGCGTGACGCCGTACAGCGCCAGCGTGATGAGGGTGTCGTCATCGGAGCGCTGCGCGGTATCGTTGGTCTGGACGAATGCCAGCGTGAGCACACCGTATATGTTCCGCATCGAGAAGCTGTTGGCACGCATTATCACGCTGCCAATTGTGGAGGCGGAAAAGCGACCGCCGCCGCGTATTTGGGTTTGAGGATTAAAGGTTGGGGTGGCGTCCGCGATCGGTGCGGCGCGGTCGGGCGGTGTTGAGGTTGCGGTCGCGGCGGGTAGGCTGACGCACGCCGCAAGCATCGATAGCAGCCCTAAAACGACGATTGCCCTCCGCATGAAACCACTCCGGTGCGCTGCATGTCTGATTAAACAACGCCATTATAGCGAGAGTGAAGCGATCATGCCGTTCAAATCTACGTTTCCAGTGCGCCGCGCACTACTGCTCGTGTGCGCCAGCACCGCCGTCATTCTATTGACCACGCTGCCGCAAAAAGTCGGCTTGATTCGTGCCATCCACGATGCGCTGTCTGGCTCCAGTTATGGCGATCTGATCGGACATGTGGCGTTGTTCGGTGGGTTGGCGGCGTTGATCTATGCGGTCGTCGGCGCGGGGCGCGGCGTGCGCCTGATGACTGCGCTTTGGATCGCGGTCGGCATGACGATCGGTATTGGCACGATCACCGAATGGGCGCAGCAGTTCAGCGCCGGACGCAGCGCCGACCGCGCCGACCTGATGGCTGATTTACTCGGCGTGTTCATCGCTGCCACGCTGATCTTATCCGCGCAGAGACGCGGAAAAAGCCGTGTATAATCGTGTGTAGACCTATGGAGTATCACCCAGCATGGATACAATCAGTTCGGTGAATAAAGACAAAATTGTCGAATCGATCATCCAGCAGATCGACGCACTGCCCGCGCAATATGTCGAGAAAATATTTCAACACATTGAAGGGTCACGGGCTGTTTATTGGCGTGTTCCAAGCGAGGCTCTCACTGAAATACGCGAAATCATGCAACCCGCCTACGATGAAATAGAAGCAGAAGGCATTACAGACGAAGAAATCGACACTGCCATCGATGAAGCCATCGCAGGGGTGCGCGGTGAACAACGCGAAAAAGCCAATCGTCGTGCTTGATACGCAAATTTTGTTACGATCAGTGGGTAAGCCGAATTCGTTGACGGCAAAAATCGTTTTTGGAATGTCAAATCAATATGAATTCGTCATTTCTCAACTGATACTCGCGGAAATCAATGATGTGTTGAGTCGTCCGCAAGTGATGGCAAAAATGAAACTGACCGATGAAAGAATTCGTCGAATCACTGAGGTTATTGCAGGAGCGCGTCAAGTGCAAGTCGATAATATCGCCGCTGTTTCACGCGACCCTAAAGACGATAAATTTTTGGCGACCGCCCTCGCCGCTGACGCGCACTATATTGTCAGCGAAGACAAAGACCTGCTTGTGCTTGACCCATATCAAAAAATCCGCATCGTCAATGCGCTCGATTCATTGCCCACAACCTCGTCTGACGATCTGCCGCCTCGTCTATGATCGCCCGTTTTCGCACACTTTCTCGCCTTCAGAAAATTGGTCTTTTTCTCACTGCGGCGCTGCTTATCAGCCTGAGCGCCGTTTATCTGTGGCTGTTTATCGATCTGCCTTCGATTGACCAATTACAGGACGGTTTGGCGCTGCCTTCGACGCGCATTTATGACCGTCATCGACGGTTGATCTACGAAATACTCGCACAATCGCAGACCAGCGGGCGCAACACGACGATCCCGCTCAGCGACATTCCTGATCACTGTGTGAACGCGGTGATCAGCACGGAAGACGCCAATTTTTACACGCATCCGGGCGTCGATATCGTTGGGATTGTGCGCGCGGCGTGGATCAACGTGCGTGGCGGCGAGATTGCGGCTGGCGGTTCGACGATCACGCAGCAGGTCGCGCGTATGACGTTGCTCGACGCGGGCGAACGATCCGAACGAACGATCAGGCGTAAACTGCGCGAGATGATCCTCGCCATCCAGTTACAAAACGCCTACGGCAAAGATGAGGTGCTGGCACTGTACTTGAACCAGAGTTATTTCGGCAATCTCGCTTATGGCATCGAGGCGGCGGCGCGTGCGTATTTTGGTAAGCGCGCGCCCGAACTATCGTTATCCGAGTGCGCCTTGCTCGCTGGGATGCTGCAAGCACCCGCCACTTATGATCCGCTGGTCAATTTAGAAGCCGCGCAAGCCCGTCAAGCCATCGTGCTCGATTTAATGGCGCGCGGCGGGCGCATCACGCTTGCCCAAGCGGACGCCGCCACCCGTGATGAATTCCAGTTTGCGCCCGTGCCGTTTCCCATCGAAGCGCCCCATTTCGTTATGGCAGTGATCAAGCAGTTGGAGCGCGATTATCCCGATGGATTGACCCGTGACGGCTTAGACGTGATCACAACCGTCGATCTCGATTGGCAGAATACCGCGCAGACGATTGTACAGCGCCAGCTTGCCGCGCTGAACACGCCGACGAATACACTGCGCGCATCCGCCAACGCTAATAACGCGGCGCTGGTCGCGCTCGACCCGCACACAGGTCAGGTATTTACGCTGCTCGGTTCGCCCGATTATTTCGACCCGTCCATCGATGGTGCGGTCAACGCGGCGCTGGCGCTGCGTCAGCCAGGCAGCACGCTCAAGCCGTTCACGTATGCCACCGCGATGAACCCCGACCGCGACAATGCATGGACAGCGGCGACGATGATCCTCGATGTCGAGACGCCGTTCGTCACGCGCCGACTGGAAAGCTATACGCCCGCCAATTACGGCTTGGTCGAACACGGACCTGTTTTGATCCGTGAAGCCTTGGCGTCGTCGATGAATATCCCGGCAGTGGTCGCGCTCGACCACGTGGGTATTCCGGCGCTGGTCGAACTGGCATCCGACGCGGGCTTGACGGCGCTGTCTGAAAATACACAAGTCGATTTATCGATCACGCTTGGCGGCGGCGAAGTCCGCTTGATCGATTTGGCGCAGGCTTACAGCATTTTCGCCAATAACGGCGCGCGGGTTGATCCGGTGATGATTTTGCAAGTCGATACACGCGCGGGCACGCCGCTGTATCGCTGGCAAGAGCGCCGCCGCGCTTTTCAGGTCATCGACCCGCGCCTTGCGTGGTTGATCACCGACATGCTGAGCGATGACACCGCCCGCATCGCCGGATTTGGGCGCGGCAGCGCGCTCAATATCGGACGCGCCGCCGCCGCAAAAACCGGGACGACCACCGACTATCGGGATAACTGGATCGTCGGGTATACACCTGATCTGGTCGTCGGCGTATGGGTGGGCAACGCCGATAACACACCGATGGTCGATGTCACAGGTGTGAGCGGTGCAGCACCGATCTGGAATTTGTTTATGCGGCAGGTCTTGCGCGGGTCGCCAGATACAGAGTTCATCCGCCCTGATGGGCTGACGCGCGTTCGGGTGTGCGCGCTGAGCGGGCTACTGCCGACGCCCGCGTGTCCAGCGACGCGCTACGAATGGTTCATCGATGGCACGCAGCCGAGCGGCTACGATACGCTGCATCAAACGTTTATGGTGGATATACGCACGAGCGACTTAGCCGACGAGACCACGCCCGCGGCGTTCCGCCAGGAGCGGGTGTATGCGGTGCTGCCGCAGGAGGCGCGTGATTGGGGTGCGCGCAACGGGTATCCGCCGCCGCCGATCGGCGCATCGGTTGCGATCCCCGATGCCGATCAAGGGCTGCGTTTGCTCGAACCTGATCCGTATACGAGCTTTGAAATTTCGCCGGCGCTGCCGCGTGAGGCTCAACGGCTGCGCCTGACTGTTGGTGCGCCGCCCGATACGCAGCGCGTCATTTATATCATGGACGATGTGGAGATCGGGTTCAGCGATGCGGCGCCATGGGTGGTGTGGTGGGCGCTCGCTCCTGGCGATCACACGCTGATCGCACGTGCCGCGCTCGCAGATGGGACGATGGAAACCAGCGTGCCCATCCCGTTCAGCGTATTCGAATACGCGCCGCCCGAAAGCCGCGTCGAGGCGGGCGGGTAAAAACGTTTATACGATGCAGATATCATGGATAAGCATTGAGAGGTGTGCCGTGACACACCTCCATGACCATTTACGCCTGAGACGGCGTTGGTGTGCCGCCTGTCATGGTCGGAGTCGAAGATGCGCCGCGCACACGGAATGCGAGCAGGATCAGGATGACGCCGAACGCGATCGCGTAGCCTGCGATCAGCCATGTCAACGCGAGGAACGATACTAACGGCGATAACGCGGCAAAAATGCCAAACAGCACCGACAATACGCCTGCCAGACCGAGCCAAAACTCGCCTTCGATCTCTTTACGCAGCCGGATCGCCAGCATGATTTCTGAAACGCCCGTGATGATCGCCCATGACGCGACCAGCAACGTGATCACGACGGCGGAAGAGAGTGGGAACGCGATAATCAGGATACCAATGACGATGCCAGCGACACTTTCGAGCAAATGCCAGAACCAGTTCGTTTGTCCGCGCTGCCCAAGCGCCTGAATGAAGCCGATCACGCCATCGACGATGGCGAATACAGCGATCAATGTCAATACCACCGATGGATCGAGAAAAATCAAGATACCAATAATGATCGCCATCACCCCACGTAAAGCGATCACCCACCAATAACGCCCCATAACATCCAACATGATGTAGTGCTCCTGTGTCGTCAAGACCGACTCTAAACGTAGACAAAAAAGCAGCGCGCGTAATCCGCCAGATGACGGGTTTTGGCGGTTCGTCTAATTTTGATTTCGCCAAAACGACTACTCCACAATCCCCCAACTGACAGGTTTGCGCCAATGATGAAGGACGCATACTTATTGACAACGACAAATGCGTCTAAAAAGGTAACCTTGTGCGGCAAAATCGTTTTTCGCGATTGAGCGTTCTCTTGATGATCGCGCTGGTGATGATCATCGGTCTGTCGGTGGTGCGCTCGCGCATTCAAGCCGATCCGCTTGCCAACGCCGCGCAGTGTCCTGCATTTGTCGAACAAGCGTTGCAAAATGTTCAAAATCATTGCGCTGGTTTAGCGCGTAACAGCGCGTGCTATGGCAATTCACAGGTGCTCGCGGAGTTTTCGGAGCCACAAGCCGCCGAATTTTTCACAATTCCAAGTGAACGCGCGGCGCTCGCCATGCTCACGCGCTTACAAACCACGCCGCTCACGATGGACACCAACCAATGGGGAATTGCGCTGCTAAGCGTACAAGCGAATATACCGAGCGCGCTGCCCGGACAAAACGCGCTGTTCATGCTGATGGGCGATACGCAAATCGAAAACCGCGCCGATAATCGCCCTGTACAGACTATCGACAGTGCGCACCCTGTAACTGCGCGCTTTGAGACGCCACTTTACTTTTACCCAGTACTCGATTCTGCGCTTTTACGCACGATACCCCGTTATACGCCTTTAATGGTCGATGCGCTGTCGTTGAATCAACAATGGGCGCGGGTGAGCTACGATCATAACTCGGATTATTTCGCTGGGTGGGTGCGCGCCGCCGATCTGGTCGGTTTACCGAGCAATATACTGCCGCGCATCGATCATAGGGTGTACACACCCATGCAGGCATTTTATCTACGCACTGCGGTTGGACGGCTGGAATGCGATGAAGCGCCCAATACGCTGATTGTGCAAAGCCCAGAACAATTACAAATTCAAATCAACGCGAATGGTGTTGAAATTCGATTGGGATCGACGATCATGCTGCGTGAAGTAGCAGTCGATGAGACGATCTTGAACACGCTTCAAACGGATTATGGCTTTGATGGTGATGTAGATGCGCTTTTGCAATTGACGACACTTGAAGGTCAAGCAGTCACTAATCCTGATACGCCTGCACAAAAGCAAATTCCGATGGGCTACACGTCTTATACCTGTTTGTCGTCTAGCGATGCTTCCGGTTCAGGTACGGGTGAATACAGTGTGATTGCGGCGTGCGGTTGGACAGACGCACGTCCAATGATGAACGACGAGCAGCAGTCGCTCGATGTCATCGAAAATTTTGCGATTAATGAGCCGATTACTTTCGCGACGCCCATCGTGCCGAGTACAACGCCGATCGTATCCGGTGCAGGTGCGGTAGTCATGCCAACGTCTACGCAGATGCCGCCAACGTCCACGCAGAACTCAACGACGCCAATTCCACCCACGTTTACGCGCATTCCGCCAACGCCAGTCCCGCCAACGCCAGTCCCGCCGACGCTGATCCCGCCAACGCCGATCCCACCGACGCTGATCCCGCCGACGCCGATTCCACCGACGCCGATTCCACCGACGCCGATCCCAACGACGCCGATCCCACCGACGCCGATCCCACC
>Ga0163154_10000535_pt1 | contig 58589 bp, 57 predicted proteins | sample OliLakLV19MP9P1_FD_148649 | JGI IMG/M metagenome (GOLD analysis project Ga0163154, IMG submission 148649) | Freshwater microbial mat bacterial communities from Lake Vanda, McMurdo Dry Valleys, Antarctica - Oligotrophic Lake LV.19.MP9.P1 | ecosystem: Environmental > Aquatic > Freshwater > Lake >...
GCCGTTTTGATCTACAGCGATTTGAGACTATCGGTTAGCTGGATGAGGTTGACTGGACTCATGCGGGTGCTTCAGGTTCACGATGTTCCATTAGCGCAGGATCAATCATTCTTTGCAGTTCTCTTAGTCCTGCCCTTCACAGCTTGTTGATAGAACGCTTCTAGTGCGTCAATGCAGGCACGATCGTCATATAACTGGGCGTGGCGATCGCGCGTTTGTGCGACTAGCTGCTCTCTCCAGTGCGGCTCCTGCCCTAAACGAACGGCGATTTCAATATAGCCTGCCTCGGTTTGAGCGATCGTCTCCGTCACGCCTAGCGCTTGAAGAATGCCGTAGGAGTGGCGACCCCGCATAAAGGCACCGGGACAGGTCACAACGGGGAGATTGCAGGCGATCGCCTCCAGCGTGGTATGCCCACCCGACCAGCCGAGACTATCTAAAAAGATGTCCGATCGCTGGTTTAAGTCCCAGTAGCTTGTCTGAGATTGGGGTGGCAACATGACGCAATAATGGTCGCTATCGAGTCCAACGTTGGCAAAGGCGCGTTGAAGTCGCTGGTTAAACTGCTCCAGCACATACGCACTGGAGGGGCGTGCGATAAAGACAAACTGAGCGTTTGGCACTTGACGGGCGATCGCCGCGAAAAGATAGTCATGCTGTGGCAACAGCTTGCACAACAATTGACACGCTAAATACACAACCGCATCCTCACGCAGCCCAAAATCAGCCCGCGTTTTCGTGGGTTCTGGTATGACTGGCTGTGCATAGGAAATGCCAAGCTTTGGCAGGCAAACTAAGGTTTCAGAGTAGTGTGCCTGAGCCTTTTCTGGCTCCATCAAAGCGCTGGATAAAAAGTAGTCAACTGTTGGTAATCCAGACGTAATTGGATGTCCCCAGGTAGAACATTGGATGGGTGCTAACCGCAGCCCTGCTAATTGGGTCATGAGTCCCTGCATACCCAGATCAAAAAAGACTAAAATGTGCAGTTGATTCGCTCTAATCTGTTCGCAAATCGTCTCTAAGTCTTGAGGAATCTGATAGAAAATATCGCTATAAGCACGATATTCTTGAGTGAGTTTATCGTAACAATCTCGGACATTGTAAGTGTAAAGCTCAAAAAGATCTGAATTGTGGTGTCGCAACCAGCCAAGCATAAGCTTGCCAACCGTATGCTCCCATAAGCAGCCCGAAACGTAGCCCACACGAATTTTCTCACCTGGTTCAAGTGGCGCTAGCGGCAGAGATCGGCTCCACTGAGGATAGTTGGCAGTCATAACTTTATGCACAAACTCCCCGTACTGTTTTTGCAGTTCAAGGTCATTGTGTCCCTGATACGACAACAAAAAGCTAGTGCTTTGTCCAACACCCTCTAAAGCCGTTTTATAATGCTCGGCTGTTACCAGCTCAGTCTGTTGTACTAACGTAGCCAGTGCTTGCGTGTAGCGCTGACGATGTACCGAAATTTCGTCAGGCGTTTGGTAAATTAGGGGCAGCAAGCGCTGGTTCTCAATCTTTAAAGCAATGTTGTTGGGAAACAATTGCGTTGCTTCAGCAGCAACTTGAATCGCTTCTTGCAGTTTGCCCACATTTTGTAGCTCTAGCATCAACGCAAGGTAGAGACCTGGTTCGTTTGGATACTGGCTTACTCCCTGGCGATAGGCAGCGATCGCCGCCTCTGGTTGATCAACATTTTTGTAACAGGTTGCCAACGATTGGTAAAAACTCACATCATCTGCCTGAGCGGTGGCAACCCTTTGGTAGTGTTCCAGAGCCGCCTCGTATTTTTGCTGTTGATACAAGCGATTACCGAAAAAGAGAGCTGCTTGCGTTGGGTCTTGCTTTAATTGGTTGGCAAAAGACAGATTCTCAAGCACGTCTGTGTCGTCAGGACTAAGTTGAAGCGCGGTTTGGTAAGTGGCGATCGCCCCCTCCATCTCATGCTGCGCTAGCAACGCGTTGCCTAGATTGAGATACGTGCCCGCGTGAGTAGGCTGGAGGGCAATTGCCTGTCGGTAGTGCAACTCTGCCTGATGAGCATCGCCGTGTTCAAGGATCAGATTCCCTAGATTGTTATAGGCATCAATGCACGTTGCATCGAGCGCGATCGCTTGCTGATAGGTTTGGGCAGCCGCAGCGATGTCACCCATTTTTTCGAGCACCATGCCGAGACTGTAGTGATAGGCGGCGATCGTCGGTTGAAGGGCGATCGCTTGTGATAGCGCCTTGAACGCATCGTCGTAACGCGCCATCCGATAGTAGGTTAGCCCCAGCCCATGCCAGCAGTCTGCTTGCTGATCACCCTGCTGCAACAGCGCCTTAAACGCTTGTTCGGCTTCTGGAAGTTGCCCTGCCTCTCGTAGTGCTAAGGCTTCTCGCTCTAGAGTTGCCATGTCTGTCAGCGATGCCACGGCAACCGGAGAAATGGCATAAATAGCGTGGATCAAACTTGGCTTGCGGACTTGTTGTAGGGTCGTCCAGGAAGGCACGTTAATTGCTTGGGCATCCCAGCTCAGGATTTGTAACCCGTTCCAAAACGAACAACTGGACATCTGCTCATAGCTTTTGGCAGGGGTTGATAAATCTAGCAGCAGTTGGCACTGTGGATGGGCAGCAATAAAATCCCAATTAGCTTGCTGCACAGCATCCCAATTGCTGTCATCCACAATGATGAGGGCACGATCGGCGAGAAAGGGTTTTGCCAGCAGCAAGCCCATCAGTTGCGATCGATAATCGTGGGCACCATCGTAAAGGTAAACGCCAATGCGGTCGGTCGTATCGAGCGATCGCAAATCGGCAAAGAATGCCTCGAAATCCTGGTCGCAAAAAAACACCTGCTCATCTAAGCCAAATGCTGCCAGATTTTGCATCAGCTTGGTCTGATTTTCGTGGTCAAAATCAAACTCTGAAAAGTTGTCGATCGCGTATGCCATGTGATCGGGGTGGTTGAGCAACGCGCCTGTCAACGTTGATCCCTGAAAGCACCCGACTTCGCAGTACACTTCGCCTGGTTCCATACAGGCAACGGCAAAGTTCAGCAGTTGCAGCACATTAGCAGTCGTCATACCCTGGATATGCTGCAAAATCGCTTGAAACTGGGGCGCTTTGGGTTGTACTGATTCGTTGCCCCAGTTGTGATAGAGGTCGGGCAACTGTTGAATAAAGCGTTGATAGTCCATTGGCTCAGTCCGTTTTGACGTTGCTAGTATGCCCACTTTGCAGCGGTCTATACTAAGGATCGTGGATTAAATAAAACCGATAAATTGTTCGTAGGTAGGGGCGCACAGCCGTGCGCCCCTACGGAAAACGCCGAGGTGATTAAATTCTTGTTCCTAAGAGGCTTTTGTGGTCGATCGCGATCATGCAGAGGCAACAGCAGCACGGCTGAATGCAAGCATGATTTGCCTACCCTTTGAGAAAAAATAGCATCCCGATCGAGCTTTTAGCCCCAGAAGAGGGCTGCATTCCTTAGCTTGTCGTCGAGCAAGGGCGGAAGACAGGCACCCGTTGAGATTCTACCTATAGCCAGTGATAGCCAACGTTGTATTTTGTAATTAGTACTAATCGCTTAGATAATTAATTGATTGTGCTGTAGCTTTTATTGCCGTTTCTTGATAAGGAAAGCGGTATGTATCATGTATTAGCTTCATGCTATCTTTATCGAGTACAGGGTCCGATATTGCCGCTGATTGTTAGGATGCCGAGGACTACTCCATTGATTCATCCTGAAACTCCATTAACAAATCCACTCACCCTGATTGTGCAGCCCCATGATCTAAAAACAGCTCATGATCTTAATTTGATTGGGTTTCAGCCGTTGCCGCTTGTCCCGCAACTCCTTTACTTGGTCATAACCCGTAGTCAGCTTGCAGAGACGTTTTTGTGGATGAGTCAGACGCTTTCAGACGCGAGTCAGCTATATTCGCGCTACTGCATGACGCGATCGCCGTTAGATTCTAAAGCGCTTCTGATTGAGTTTCTCGACGCTCAGCCTCTCAACACCATCACCGAGTCAGCCCGGTATGCCTGGTTTTTGCAAGTCCTGGCAAAACGCAGCTTCTTCTTCAAATATCAGCCCATTTTTGATCTGCAACAGGGGCATGTCGTTGCGTATGAGTGCCTCGCGCGGGCGCACTGTGCTGAAGGGCGTTGCTTTAGTGGGCAGCAGCTTATTGACGCTGCACTGTCATTGCATTTGCTGCGGGAATTTGATGATGCAGCGCGCTCTGTTTGTCTTGAGGCGATCGCGCAGTTAGGGTCGCACCATGCGGCAAACCACTCACTCAACGCAGGCGCACCGACGTTCTTTATCAACATTCTCCCAAATACTATCCTCCACGACCCGAATGCGTTCGAGCGAACGATTCAGCAAGTGATTGATTTGGGTTTGCAGCCGCACCGCATTGTGTTTGAGTTAACCGAGGTCGAGTCCCTTATTCACAACCCAGAGCTGCACAGCATCATCAGCCGTCTGCGTGCATGGGGCTTTCGGTTTGCGGTTGATGATCTTTGCGGCAATGTTTCTGCTGATCACTATTTCATGGAATTTCAGCCAGATGTAATTAAACTCGATCGCCGTTTGGTGTCAGGTTGCGGACAGCATTCGCTGAAGCAAGTTTTGCTCAAAAGTTTGCTGCGATCGGCGCATGAGTTGCAGATTGAAGTGCTGGCAGAAGGACTGGAGACGTTTGAAGATATTGAGTTTTGTCGCACATTAGGAGTAGATTATGGACAAGGCTTTGGCTTAGCCTTACCAGAGCGCACGCTTCAAACGCAGCCGTTAAACCTGTTCAAGTTTGCCAATGCTTCTTAGCCCATGACCTCTTCGATCGCGCAGCTAAACCAGATGCCCCAGGATGAGTTCGTCGCAGCGGTAGGAGCCGTGTTTGAAGCAACGCCTGCGATCGCCCGCGAAGCCTGGAGCCAGCGTCCCTTTACCGACGTGGCTGCTTTGCATCAGGCAATGGTGGATGTGGTCAGCGTTATGACTCAGGCGGAACGATTAGCCTTGATTCAGGCTCACCCAGATTTGGGCAGCAAAGCAAAGATGGCAGAGGCTTCGGTGCAAGAGCAAGCAGGTGCAGGACTCGATCGTCTAACACCAGAGGAATACGATCGCTTTCACACGCTGAACCAGGCATACAAAGCGAAGTTTGGCTTTCCTTTTATTATTGTCGTCAAAAAGCACACCAAAGCCAGCATCTTGGACGCGTTCGATCAACGCTTGCACAATACATCTGAAGCGGAAGCAACTCAGGCACTATCCGAAATCATGCAGATTGCTCAGTTGCGATTGACAGCCCTGGTTACACCCGCTTAAAAAAAGACCCAGCAGCCCCCTGCCAGGTCTCAGACCGTTGTACCTGAAGTACCTGATCTATGCTCTCAAGATACTGGTGGTAGAGGCTCGGCTCCTTCGCCTGCAAGGGCGACCGTGTGAGGTGATTTCGCTCTCGCCCGGTTGGCTTAACCATATGCTGACTCTAGCGTTAGACAGATAAACTTTCCGCGAAATACCCAATTAGGTGATTTAGACATCCAAACGATGCCAGACAATTAAGACAACTAAATGATGAGGCAGAGCTAAGGTAGGTTTACTTTGATAACCGAAAAATACGAAGATGTGCTTCGGTTCTGGTTTCCAAGCCAGCCAAGCCCCGATCAAGCAGCGATGGTTTGTCAGTGGGAATGGTGGTTTCGCGGAGGGGGGAACGTTGAAATAATCGAGCATTTTTCACCACTACTAGAACAAGCTATACGGGGTGAACTAGATGATTGGTCTCACCAGCCGCGATCTCGGCTAGCTCTAATTCTCGTCCTCGACCAATTCTCGCGCTCAATCTATCCAGACACAGCACAAGCGTCCGCACAGGACTCGAAGGCTTGTAAACTGGTGCTTGAAGGCATCCATGTGGGACACTATGAAGCGATTAAAACCCCTTGGGAGAAGACCTTCTTCTTCCTGCCGTTGGGACATTCTGAGGATCTTCGGAACTTGGAACTAGCAATTAAATTTGCGGACGACATTGTGCAGGAGGCACCACAGGAGTATCGTGCATTACTAGAGTTCTCCGCAGCGCAGGCTCGCCGGCATCAAGATATACTTACCCAATTTGGTCGTCATCCCCATCGCAATAAAGCTCTAGGTCGCCAGTCAACCCTTGAAGAGCTTGAGTATCTCGCAAGTGGTCAGCTTGTGCACAAGCGATCAATGCCGTCTCACCTATCGCAATTTCTCTCTGAGACTTAAGCGATCTAAACATAACGATCGCAGTCTAACAACGCCCATGCACGCCGACCGCCGAGAGTTGATCGGCTATGATGCACAAGCTATCTGCGGCGGGGGTGATGGGCAGCGATCGATCGCAATTGCACACAGCCAAACTCAGTCGAACTCTGGCGACCATAAGTCTGTTATTTGTACCTCCCAACCAGGGAGCAAATCAGGAATGGTCAACGTATCGCCGTCCTGGAAGGTAAGGGGTTCCTGGAGCGATCGTCGCACCTCTACCCATCGCTGCTCTGGATGAATGAGAATGCCCACACGCGTACCCAGGCTTAAAAACGCGTCAATCTTTTCCCTTAGCTTCGTCAAACTATCGGTTGGAGATTTCACTTCCACCATTAAATCAGGAGCCAACTGAGCAAAACTGCGGGGACTTTTACGCAACCGCTCTGCCTGTACAAAAGAAACGTCAGGCGCACGAGTGTCCGCATTCGGTAACGTGAAGCCAGCACTAGAACCCGTCACCCGTCCTAATTTGCGTGGTCTGACCCAGTTTCGTAGCTGGGCGCTAAACTCAGATGCCACTTCATCTGACTCGTAGCCTGATGGACTCATGACAATAATTTCTCCATCAACCAACTCCAAGCGATGGTCAGGGATTTGCTCCTGTAACTTCTCCAGATCTTTAACAGTAAGAGCCATAGTTTTTCTGGGGAAATTTGAGTTACTTCCATCTTGCCATTATCTTCACGACAGCAGAAGATAATCTGAATCAAAGATTCCTGAGACTGGTTGCTGTGAGCCTTACAGCAGTTTAGTGCTGATTGCGATCGCCTTCAAAGCGCACTCCATGCGAGTGAGTCGTTAACCTATTCTAAAAAAACTTCATGCCAGAACAGTATCCACGCGACATGGTGGGCTACGGTCGCCATACTCCCGATCCCAAATGGCACCAGCAGGCGCGGGTTGCCGTGCAGTTTGTCATCAATTACGAAGAAGGCGGCGAAACCTGCATTTTGCATGGAGATGATGCGTCTGAAACGTTCCTGTCCGAAATTGTGGGAGCGGTGTCCCTCCACGGCATCCGCCACATGAACATGGAGTCGTGCTACGAATACGGCAGTCGATCGGGCTTTTGGCGACTGCACCGCATGTTCACCGATCGCGGCATTCCCGTCACGGTCTACGGTGTGGCAATGGCGCTGGAGCGAAACCCCGAAGCGGTCGCTGCCATGCTCGAAGCGGATTGGGAAATTGCCAGTCACGGCTATCGCTGGATTGACTACAAGTACTTTGGTGAAGCCGCTGAGCGAGAGCATTTGCAAAGGGCGATCGCCCTTCACACTCAAGTCACAGGCAGCCGTCCCCTCGGTTGGTATACAGGCAGAACCAGTCCACACACGCGCCGTCTGGTCGCTGAGGAAGGCAACTTTCTGTATGATGCCGACAGCTACGGCGATGACCTACCCTATTGGGTGCATGACTATGGCAAGCCCCATCTCGTCATTCCTTATACGCTGGACAACAACGATATGCGCTTCGCCAGCATTCAGGGCTTTAACTCTGGCGATCAGTTTTTTGCTTACTTGCGCGATGCGTTCGATGTGCTTTATGCCGAAGGCGACACGGCACCGAAAATGATGAGCGTGGGGCTACATTGTCGCTTAGTGGGTCGTCCCGGTCGCGCTGCTTCGTTAGCCAGATTTTTGGATTATGTCCAGACGCACGATCGCGTCTGGCTCTGTCGCCGCCTTGATATTGCCCGTCATTGGCACGAGCACCATCAGCCCTAAAAGAAAGCCATCAAGGAAAAGTGCATCATTTGAGAGCTTCTGCGCTTAGATCTTTCTGAGCACACTTTCTCAGCAGGTTTTTGTGATGAAGTTTAAGTACGGTTCAGCCTTGATGACAGCACTGGTCGTCTCCTTTATGACGGTGCTGCCAGCCTTCGCAGACACAGGCACGCTTCAAGGATCTCCGGGTAGCCGTATCAATGTACGGCAGTCGCCTTCAACCACTGCGCCTGTACGACACTATGGGTTGGGCGGCGATCGCGTTAATATCCTCAACCAAACCAATGCACCCGATGGGTATCGCTGGTATTTTGTTGAGTTTCCCAATTCCAGCGCACGGGGTTGGGTTCGGGGCGACTTGTTGAGTGTGGGTGGAACCCCTGGTGGCAGCTCGACTCAACGGGTATCGTTTGCACCAGGCACCTCTGCTGCAACGGTCGGTGGCAAGGTGCAGGGCACGCAAGCGCGCGACTATTTAGTGAATGCTGGAGCGGGTCAAACGCTTATCACGAGCACCGTCGGCACCAGCCCTTATTTACAGGTGCAGGTGTTTGACCCGAACTATAACAATCTCTATTCGGGTAGCCGCAACTGGTCGGGTGTGCTGCGCCGGAGTGGAGACTACCGCATCCGCGTGCGGCTTGTACCTGAGAAGCAGCAGTCGGGCGTGACGGGAGAATACAGCCTCACTATTGGCGTTCGTTAGGGGTGACAGTCTCAATGTGACGACATACAATCGCCTTGTCATCGAGAGCATTCTTAATGTGTCGCTCTGCAATTTGAATGTTCTCTATACAATTGGCAATTGCAGGCAATACATTCGTAATGTGACCGCATACAATCGCCTTGTCATCGAGAACATTCTTAATGTGTCGCTCTGCAATTTGAATGTTTTCTATGCAATTGGCATTTGCAGGCACTACATTCGTAATGTGATCGCCCACATTCGCAATGTCATTGAGAACATTCGTAATGTGTCACGCTGCGATTTGAATGTGTTCTATGACAGATGCGATCGCAGACGATACATTTAACCCGATCGGGCATACGCCTTTAATGCATCCAAGCGAAAAGCAGTGGCAGGTGTCCAACGTTAATGCGTAGGATAGGAGAGAAATTCTGCTACCTGGTTCCATATGGCGGATGCGATCGACTTTCAGCCCTACCTCAAAGCGCTACTACCCGATCCTACTAACGAGGACTGGGGCGATCGCTATACGCCGACGCAGGTAGAGTTGCCGCTGAAAGTGCAGACAGTTGTTGAAAAACACTCGGAAGATTTGATCGCTCTATATCAACCGAGAGCGCAGAAACCAGAACGCTTTGAGGTACTGGCAGGGCTACGACAGACTGTGCGTGAACACCATCAGACGTTGCTGTTTGGCAAACCGGGTTCTGGCAAATCAACCGCACTCCGTCGCCTGCTGTGGGAAGACGCTCGAACAGCTTTAGAAACGACGGCAAGTGGACAGGACACGTTTACGATTCCCGTTCTCATCGAATTGCGCGATTGTCGCAGTGGTTCTGTGCTGAAGCGGATTCAGAAAGCACTGCGAAGACTGCGCTTGAGCCAGGAAGACATCGAAGACTTGTTGTTTGCAGGACGACTGCTGCTGCTGTTTGATGGTCTGAATGAATTGCCGTCATCGGAAGCGTGGGTTGCGCTGGATGAGTTTCGACGGGATAAAGACTTCCACACAGTGCCGATAATTGTCACGACACGCGAACTCGGTGCAGGAGCAGACCTGGGCATTGAGAAAAAGCTGGCAATGTTGCCGCTGACAGAGCTTCAGATGCGGGAGTTTATCCAAAAGCGGCTACCAGGGCAGGCAGAGAATCTACTGCGGCAGCTTAAGGATCGTTTGCGAGAACTCGCAGAAACACCGCTGCTGCTACAAATGCTGTGTGATGTCGTGGCAGAGAGTAACAATGGGCAGATTCCTCAAAATCGTGGCGAACTGTTCCGCCAGGAATTTGCACGACGCTACGAGACATTCAAACCGCTACGAGGAAGAGTTTCGGAAGACTCGCGCCGCTTTGCACCAGAACTGCTCCAACATCTCGCGTTTGTGATGACGCAAGGAGAACCGCACACCGACCCCTTAAAGCCTACGCCGTCCTGGTTAACCATTCCCAAAGCTCAAGCCGAAACGATTCTGGAAACCTATCTTACGAATCGTACCGAAGCTCCTGCTCAAGCCGCAAAAGAGTGGCTCGAAGATCTACTCGAATTTCACCTACTTCAGTTTGCTAGCAATCCTGATGAGATTGAATTTCACCACCAACTGTTTCAGGAATACTATGCTGCTGAATACTTGCTGCGACTGCTTCCTAATCTCAGTGATACCGAGTTAAAGCGAAACTATTTGAATTATTTGAAGTGGACGGAAGCACTGGCGCTAATGTCGGCACTGATGGAGCAGGAAACGCAAGCGGTGCGCATGGCGCAATTAGCTTTGGAAGTGGATTTGCAATTAGGCGCAAGATTGGCAGGTGCAATGAAGCCAGCGTTGCAGGAAAAAACGATTAGGTTAGTTAACCAATTCATTGTTGAGGCAGAACTGCCAGAGTGGTTAAAAGTTGAACTTTGGGGCAAGACACAATCAGAGCTATGACTCCTTTGCTTCTTCAGACCTTAGATAGCCCAGACATCAATATAGCTCGAACCGCTGCTGCTTTTCTAGGGAAGACAGATGACCAAGCAGCTATAGATTTATTAACTGAGCGATTAGAGAAAATCGATTCTCAGTTCCTTGCTCAAAAAGTATTTGGAGGCTCTGATAGAACGGGTGAAGTATGGACAGTACACGTTGAAGCGCTTGCTTATGTCGCACCTCAAAATGCGATTGAGTTTCTACGCAGCAAACTATCAGTAGGTGGAAGCTTTAACACCGTACTTACCATGTTTACAGATGCTTCGGATTTACTAATGAAGCTTGACTCTGAAGCAATGCTCCCTGAACTGATTGGTCAGTTAAAGAGCACACAAGACAACCATCAAAAAAAACAAATACTGAATCTGCTTGAGGACACTAAGGAGTATAGTTCAATCGTTTCCAATCTGGTTGAGATCCTATTACGAGAGGAAGATGAATCGATCCAAGTAAGAATTATTAAAATTCTCAAAAAATCGAATACTGAATTAGTAAATCGAACATTGATTGAACTGATTAGTCAATCTAGACCAGAGCTTCGTCAAGAGGCTTGCAATCAACTTATCGAACGTAAAACCAATCAAACTCATGAACTAGAAAAGCTTTTGGCTCACGAAGATTGGAATATTGCTTGGACTGCCGCTGTCGTTTTAGGCAGCCTTGGTCATGAAATAGCTCTTCCTTTACTAGCTGATGCAATGAAGCATCATAAACAAGTAGGAATACGCATCACTTCTGCTAAAGCTTTAGGAAAAATTAGCAGATTGGTTTCCACTTCATCTTTACTTAAAGCCTTGCATGATGATTCTCTTTTTGTTCGCAGGGAAGCAGCTTTTTCTTTAAGTGAATTTGATAGACGAGAGGCAATTCCAGAGCTGATGCTTTCTTTAACAGCAGGCTATTTGAATGCACGTACTAACGGAATTAAAGGTTTAGCAAGGCTCAAAGTAGAAGAGCCACTATGGAATATACTCCATGAAAAACCAGCAGTTGGATGGCAAGCTGCTGCTGTCGAGCTTGTTAAGCTCGATAAATTTGAAGCCTTGCCTGATTTATGCATAGCTTTAGCTGATTTGGGAGGTGAGTCATCAGACGAAGTTATTCATCTTCTCTCAGAGTTCGCCGATCGCAAAACTCTAAATTGGCTTTTGAATGCTTTAGAGAATCCAGAGCAATACACATTAGATCCATACTTCTGTAACAGAATAGCTTTTGTTCTGATCGGATGCCATCTTGATATTTTAGAAGAAAAGCTACCGCACTTGGTGAATTTACAAAAGGAAAGATATATCCAGCAGCTTTCCTGGATAATTCTAACTACCCAAGGGCGGTGTAAGTTTTACAACTACGAAATTGCTCAGTCAGTGGTAAAAGAAGAGAGTGGGGTATCGGGTGTAGGGTGTAGGGAGGGAGTTACCTACAACATTGAATCTGTTAGTATTCTCAATACTGGTAATGTCACTACTGAGAATCAAGTTGGCGAACATTATCAACTGAAAGAGTCCAGGAGACATGAGGAAAAGCGTGAACCTTCTACACCAGTTGTGAAAAAAATTTTGATTCTGGCATCCAGTCCTGTGAATGCGGCGCGGCTTCGCCTGGACAAAGAAGTGCGTGAGATTGATGAAGCGTTACGGCGATCTCAAAAGCGTGATCAATTCAAATTAGAGCAAAGATGGGCAATTCGGACTGATGACTTGCGTCGCGCGTTGATTGATATCCAGCCTCAAATTGTCCATTTTTGCGGGCATGGAACTGGTACAGCAGGATTGCTGCTAGAAGATGAAAGCGGACAGGCAGTACCAGTTAGTACTGAAGCGTTAGCAAATTTATTTGGACTGTGCGCCGACCATATTGAATGTGTTGTGCTGAACGCTTGCTACTCGGATGTACAGGCAAATGCCATTGTTCAACAGATTCCCTACGTGATCGGGATGCAGGATGCTGTGGGCGATGCCGCTGCCATTAAATTTGCAACCGGATTCTATGATGGACTTGGAGGGAGAGGAACAGATGGTAATGGGTATGAAGCTGCCCATAAATTTGGCTGTAATGCCATCCACCTAGAGAACCTTCCAGGTCATTTAACGCCCAAGCTGCTTAAAAAAATCTGAAAGACTGGATAGCAGCGAACCGACACAAAAATCCAGATTAAAAGTCAATTCCATCCCATAGAATAAAACACAAAATGGCTAAACCACTTACCATCCAACTTCCAGAAAACTTAGAGTTGAAACTAGCAGCCCAGGCTAAAAAGCTCAATCTTTCTCTGGAAAACCTGATCCTCCGATCGCTTGAGCAGTCAGTGAGCCAGCTAGAGCTAGACCAGGATGATCCACTCGTGCAACTGTTTGGCTCGATCAAGACCGACATCAAAGATGTAGCCGATAATCATGACCACTATATCGGTCAGGCTCTTTATGAGGAGCTACGTGGTGCTGAGTAATCTGTTTGCAGATACCTCTGGTTGGGCTTGCTTGTTAGTTGAGGCAGAACCGCAACATACACAGGCAATGCAGTGTTTCGCATATGCTCGTCAGCAAAAACACTCAATCATCACAACCAACTACATCATCGCCGAACTGGTCGCCTTACTTCATCGCCCTCTACGGGTGCCTCGGAACAGGCTGTTTCAAATCATTGATACAGTCAAAACTGCTCCTTATGTGCAACTCATCCATATTGATGAGGCAACGGACGCGACTGCCTGGGATCTCTGCAAAAATAGACCCGATAAAGCATGGTCGCTGGTAGACTGCACTTCGTTTGTTGTCATGCAGCAGTTAGGACTTCAAGCAGCACTCACGACCGATCAGCACTTTGAACAGGCTGGTTTTCTCCGGTTACTGAAGCCTTGATTCAAAGCCTCCTTCCGCCTGATTGCTGAGTTTCCGCCCGCATGGGTTCATCATTGGTTAGCGCAAATTCAATCCATTAAGCAAACTACGATGCCAGAGACACCCAAAAATCAGCCTACATTTCAGATTCAGCAAGTTGGAACTATCAACACAGGTGATGTCACCATTCACGGTGATCAAGTTGGCATTCAACATAACTATGCTGCAAACCCTGAACTAGCTGAAGCACTGACTGAGTTCAAGCAAACGATTATTGACCTACAGCAAAAATATCCCCAGGCAACAGAAGCACAAATGCCTGTAATTATTAATGCTGAGTTTCAAGAAATTAAGCAGACTCAGCCCAAACGCTGGCAGAACTTCCTTAACCTGAAACGTCAGTGGAATGGGGTCAAAAAAGGGTTGCTCAAAGCGGGTGAGCATTTTGCCGAAGAAACACCTTGGGGCAAAGGCGTGATCGGCTACCTTGAAGGAGTCACGGAGAAAATAGAGTAAGGATTGGAGAAGCCTAGCGATGCAAATTACGATCGACCTACCCGACCATTTGCAACTCACTGAAGCAGATCAGCGACAAGAGCTTGCCATTACTCTCTTTCAACAAGAACGCATCACCCTCGGCAGCGCCAGTCAACTCGCCGGGATGCACCAAATTGAATTTCAACGCTTAATTGCCAGTTGCGGCATTACCATTCACTACAATGTAAATGACCTTAAGCAAGACCTGAAAAGCCTGCGAGAAAAAGGTTGGTAATGCGTATTGGTAGACACTCTATGAATTAGTAAATATAGTCTGCGTGAAGTAGGTGAATAGGGAGAGGTAAGAGAAGTCGGTTCTCTACAAGATTTCTATAGTTCCTTGCTAATCACCGATGCGATCGCGCTGACCAAGAAGACTAGGAACGGGAAGAAAAATCTTTGATAGCCCGGTAGATAATAGAGCCAACCAAAGCAATTGGGCGAACTGAAGAATTGGATCAAGCTGCCAGCCCTGAAAGAGAAGAATAAAACCAGCGATTAAGTAGCTCACAACAAGAGGCAAATCCTGACCGGAATGACTCGGTTGAGAAGATTGTCGTCCTCTCATTACCATCAGGAATAAACCCAGGATTACCAAAGTAATACCGAGCAAGCTAGACCAGTTCAAAGAAGCGTTTACCATGCTTTCTCATTTTCTCTCTACAGCTACTTATTTATAGCTCAGAGAACCTCCACTGTCCCTTGCTGACCGTCGATACGGACGCGCTGACCGTCTTGTAGCAATTGAGTCGCGTTATGAATATCCATGACAGCAGGGATGCGATACTCACGAGCGACGATCGCCCCGTGCGATAATCTACCGCCAACGTCCGCAATCAGTCCTCCCGCTCTCGCCAGCAGCGGTGCCCAACCAGAGTCGGTATAGGGCACGACGAGAATGGTTTCTTTGTTGATTTCCGGTAACTCTGTTAAGCTCCGCACCACTTTGACGATACCTTCTACCTGTCCTGGACTTGCGCCAATGCCCTGTAATTGCTGCGACGACTGCCAGTTGTATGCACTGATCATGGGTGCAGGTGGATCATTGCCGTAAACCAGAAAGGGGACTGCCTGAAGTTGACGATCGGCTTCCAACTGCGATCGACGCTGTTCCACCAATTTCCGAAACCTTACCCCTCTCTCCTCAGCCCTCTCTCCTCTCTCTCGAATCTCCTCCCACTCCAGGAAAAAGATATCTCCTGACTCAGCCAATAAACCTGATTTCAGCCAAAGTTGCTCCAGTGCTACAAAACTCCAGCGCAGCTCTGCCAGCAAGCGACTGTACACCTCCGTCACCTGTCCTTTGAGCGTTAAACGACGCTGGACTTGCTTGATCTTGCCCGTTGGACGATCGATCTGAGGCGAGATCGCAGGTGGATTTTGACAAAACTGGGCGAAGAGCGATCGTACAGGCTGCGGATCTTCTTTCCAGGTTGGAACGGCAATATCAGTGCCCACTTCACTCAAGTAGCCATATTGCTCCAACAACGCGTCAAACTGAGCCAAAATTGCCTTTCCCTCAGCAGTTTGAGCCAGCAATGTTAGGGGCATAGGGTGTGGCTTCGACGTTAGCTCAGCCGAACTGGTATAGGGTGTGGAAGAGTTTTGGCTTCTTGCTTCCCCTGCCTCCTCTGCTCCCAACTCCCGACTCCCGACTCCCAACTCCCTTCCTATTACTTCTCTCGCCTCTATCGCCAATGCCTGAAGCGATCGCAGCGCCGCAATTTCTGGCGTATCGCTGTTGTCTAGCTGTTCGTCCTTAGCTTTAAAGATGCCTTTGCGTAGAGCCGCGCTGAGAGGAGCCAGAATGCTGTAGTAGGTGGCAGTTTGCAGCAGGTTGAGGAGGCGATCGATGCGCGTCAAAAGGTCGGTTGCCTCAAGTTCAGAGGCGGGTTGACGGGCAAACTCTGTCAGTGCGGGTGCAAAATGTTGGCGATAGTCTTGCCGAAAATCCTTTTGCAGTTGCAGTTCTCGACCAGCTAAGCGCAACAGTCCGGGTGCATTGCGGAGGGTTGATGTCAAAGGTGGTTTGCTGAACTTTGCGCCTCGCGTGAGAAACTCCAGGCTTTCGGGCGGCAGTCCCATGCGCCGAAACAGTTGCCCCAGCAGCGAGGCGTTGAAGTAGGCGTAGGAATAGTGGAGGGTGGCAGTCTCATTGAAGTCTAGACCACGAGCGCGTTTGCCCAGAACCAGAGTGAAGAGGTCGCCCCACACGCCGCAGGTCAGAGGACGATTGATCGACCAGGTGAGGGGATGAATCAGACCGGGAATGACTTCAGCGGCAATCTTGCGCGTCCAGATGGGCAGCAGCGTCGTAATCGGTCGCGCTTGCAAAAGCCAGAGTTGCTCACCGTCAAAGCTCCACTCGATGTCCTGGGGAGTGCCCTGGTTCTGGGCTTCTAAGTGTCTGGCGAGGAAAGCGACTTGCTGAATGAGCCGCGTTGGTAAAGTGCCACTGCCATTAACGGTCAACGTCCGATCGTCTGGTAACGCCCAACTGGATGGGGTTTGAACCGTTGCGGGGTTGAAGTCGATCGCAGGCACAAGCACCTCATACCGCTCAGGCGTGACCTGCCCTGAGACGACCTGGGAGGCGCTGCCTGGTAGGGCTTCGATCGCCACCCCATCACCCTGCCGCGTCACAGGATCGCGGCTAAAGGCAACACCTGAAAAGACTCCCCGTACCTGCTGCTGAATCAAGACCGACATGATGGCATCGGGCAGGTGGCGATCGCGGCGGTACTGCACAGCGCTCGACTGATTATAGGAAGCAAAACACCGGGAAATGGCAGGCAGCAACTGTTCCTGGCGGACGATGCCAGGAATGGATTCGTACTGCCCTGCTGCCGATGCTGTTTCCGAATCTTCTCCCACAGCAGACGATCGTACGATAAGCGGTGCTTTGGGCGATGGCTTGAGCAACTCCAGCAATGGCTCCGGATCGTCACCGGGACTGAGCACCCAGCCCATTGGCACGGGATAGCCCGATCGCCTCAACTGTGAAAGGGTAGCGGCTTTTTGTCCAACCTTACCAGCCACTAATGAATCATTCAACGAGCGAATGGCGCGATCGCCCCGAAAGAATTTGAACATTGATTGAGACTCTGAGCGCGCTGATGCAGGAGCTAAGTCCAGGTCATCGGGAATTTTGGTGTAAATCCAGCCGAGCAGCACGGAGAGGATAATTGCTGCTCCAATGAGGTCATGGCTTGAGGGATGGCGTAGCGCCGTAATGAGGGGGAAAACCACCAACACGCTGAGTCGTCCCTGCTGCCGTTCACGCAGAATGGTAAAACTGATGCCGCTAATGAGGAAGACAAAGCCAGCCGCGATCGGGTCATGAACCACATAGCCCCACACCACATTCGTCGTGCCTGCGCCTTTGCCAAACCAGTAGCGCCCCACAACCAGTGCCATCAGCGCGACTAACTCCCAGGCTGGATCGGCGGGAAAAAACGATCGCGCCAACAAAACGGCTGCGATGCCCTTCAAGGCTTCTGACAAAACAGCCAGGATGCCTGCAACCTTTCCACCGTGATAGAAGGCAGCAGAAACGCTGATGTTGCCTGTGCCCAGTGTCGCCAAGTTACGTCGCGTCACCGCATCCATTATCCAGGCAAGCAACGGCAATCCACCTAGCAGTGGACAGACCACGAAAATTAAGAGCGCCCCCCAAACCTGCGTCAGCGTCATAAGCTTGCATCGATCATCTTGCGGCTAAGACGGGTCTAAACTTAAGCATCACCACGCTCAAGCAAAGCAGCATCGGCGATGCATTAGGCTGCACCTCTGTCTTATCGTACCGTTAGATTGCTGCTGACTCGCGCTTCGGGATAGCGCGATCGCCTGAAACACGATATCCCTCTAAAAAGAATGCCTCAAAACTTAGCCGTCCAGGGTGCTGCTGTACGCATCACCGCTACCTGCCAGTTCTGGTCTGGCTCGCGTACCAGACAGCGACTTCGTTTCGCCTGTTTCGATATAGCCAACGTAGAATGCGCCTTCTTCAACGCTGAGCGCGCTGGCGTTCACGTCCCCTTCGAGTCGAGCGGTGCGGCTCAACGTCAGCTTGCCGTCCACCTGCACTCGCGCTTTGAGAACGCCATGCACCGTCAGGTTTTTCGCCCGCACTTCGGGTCCTTCAATCAACCCGCTTTCAGAAATCTGCATATCTCCCCGCACTTCGACCGTGCCGTGAATAATGCCATCGACCAGAAGATCACCCTCAACGTGGAGCGTCCCTTGAAACTCACTGTTGGGAGCGATGTAGGTTGGTAGGGTTTTAGACGGCGGTGGAGTATTTTTTCTAAACATGCCTTTCTCTGAGGGTTAAGACTCAAACATTCAGTTCTTGCGATCGTCCAGGCGGTACTTCTGTTTTCTAAGTCCTCGCCGTCATCATGGCATACTCACTCCCTAAAGTTAAGGCTTTGCAGGTAAAGACTTGCTTGTGAGTAGTGCCATTCTGCGTTATGGGCACTGAGCAAGCAGCAGCAGTAGGCGTATCGCTGACCACTAGCCAAACCCTTAACTCTTGCTTGTGCCTGGAATAGCGATGTCGATCGCCGTCACAGTCTGCCCTAACGTACTCAATGGAGGCGTGATCGTTGCTTGATTACCCACCACTAGCGTGACGCTGGTTTCAGGTTTCAAGTAGGTTTTAGCAACCCGCTGCACGTCGGCGATCGTCGTTGCTGCAACGCCTTTTTGATAGCGGAAGATGAAGTTATCGGGGTAGCCAAAATACTCGTAGCGCAAGAGGCGAGATAGCGTTTGGCTGGGCTGCTGGAAGTTAAAGATAAAGGAATTGAGCACGGAATCTTTCGCAAATGCCAGTTCTGGGGGAGCGATCGGAGCCGTGCGGATTTTCTCAACTTCTGCCCGCACACTTTTAATGAACGGTACTGTAGCATCCGACCGCGTCTGCCCACCCGCCACAAACAAGCCCGGATAATCGTACTGCGGTGCCCAGTAAGCGTAGACCGAGTATGCTAAACCCTGGCGCGATCGCACCTCGTTAAACAGCCGTCCGCCAAAGCCATTCAGCACTTCATTCATCACCGACAGCGCTGGATAGTCTGGACTATTGACCTGTCCGCCTAAATGCCCAATTTGCACGTTGCTTTGCGTGAGCTGTGGCTGGTTGACCAAAAAGATACCGCCCTGCTTTGCCTGAGCAACGGTGGGTAGCACGGCGGGTTTCGTCTCTGAAAGCTTCCAGTCGCCAAACTTAGCTTCAACAAGCTGACGCATTGCCTTGCTGTCAAAATCTCCGACAATGCCCAGCAAAATGTTGTTTGGAGCAAAATACTGCTGGTGAAACTGCACCAAATCATCACGAGCGATACCCGCAAGCGTGGCATATTCCACAAACCGAGCATAGGGGCTGCTGTCGCCATACACCAGCTTATAAAATTCACGATCGGCGATCGAGTCTGGCTCATCATTGCGACGGGCAATGCCCCCACGTTCCTGTGTTTTCGCCAGGTTCAGCTTATCCGTTGGAAACGCGGGTTGCCGCAGGGTTTCAACAAAAAGATCAAACACGGTGGATAGATCTTCCGTCAGCGTATCAAACCCTGCGTTACCAGAATCGTCGTCGATCGCGGTTTCTACCGAAGCGGCTCGCTGTTCTAAAAACTCGTTGATCGCATCGGCTGTGCGCGTTTGGGTGCCGCCCGATCGCATGACAGTGCCGACTAAGCCTGCTAACCCGACCTTACTCGCAGGCTCCAGGCGATCGCCCGTACGAATTAAGGCAGTCCCGTTAATCAACGGCAGTTCGTGATCTTCTACTAAATAGACCACCATCCCGTTTGCCAATTTAAACCGCGTGTAGTCCGGCAGTTTGATTGCAGGAGGAGACGAAAAAGTAAGTTCTGTATAGTGCTTCGGTGTTGCTGCTGCCACTGGATGCATCGCTAAAAACAACAGCATCAGCGGGATAATCAAAAACGAAAACACCAGCGTAATGACTTTTGCCGCTTTCTGCTTTTTAGTTTCTACTGTCATGAACACCGCTCCCTAAATTGCTTGCTTTCGCTAATGCCATTAATCGCTGAATTACTCCCTGTATGCCTCATCGGTTTCTCTTTTTCAGTGCTGCGTGAATCAAAAACTGATTATTTTCAAGAATTTGCATCTGGTTTTCAGGCTTTCAGGACTTCACTCAGTACAACGACAGGTAAATCTGGAACCTTTCGGAAGTCAGCATCATTGGTTAGGAAAATAGAACAATTTTCGCCCATTGCTGTCGCTGCATGAATCGCATCTGGTGTTCTTAGGCTTGTTAAAGCACGCAGTTGAGCCGCTTCTTTAAGCACAGCTTGAGTGATAGGAAATGCTTGTAAATCCGATGCTAAAAGTAAACTTTCGTAAGCCCGAATCAAGTCAAACCTTTTGTTTCTCAAGGGAAGCACTAATGTTTCCATGAGCGTTAGTTCACTGCTAATCATTTTTAATGTACCGACTTTTAATCTGAGCCAAAGCGGTTCTAACGCAGAGAAGTAATCTGGAACCTTTTCCACACTGTAAATCACGATCGCCGTATCGACATAAACCAGGCTGGAGTCTGGAATCGCTAGCGTTCCCATGAGCCGCGTTCTTCTTTAAGATAGCGATCGACCGCTTCAGCCGTTTTGAACTGTTGTTGACCAGGTAGCTGATTGAGGATGTCGATCGCGGAGTGCTTTTTGGGAAACGATCCTGATAGCACAACAAAGACTTCAACCTCTTCACCAATGGAGCCAGGTGGTATTTGAATCTCGATCTTGTTTCCTGGAAGTACTTTAGTGGTAACGCGTAGAGCAGATTGCATGGTTGTCCTTCTCCATCAGGCTGAAAGAGTTTATCAACTGGTTAATGTCATGTGGTTAATGTCATGCTTTTGGCAATAGTTTGCCGATCGTGCGATTTTGGGGCACAAACGTTGCCTTGGCAACACGCTGAAGATCCTGTGCGTTAACGGCGGCAATCGTATCAATTTGTTTGAATAAATTGCGCCAGGTGCCTGTTTTCACATCGTATTCCAACAGCGCTTGCGCCATGCCCATATTTGAATCGAGCGATCGCAATAAACCTGCGCGTGCCTGAGTCTTCACGCGATCGAGTTCTTGGGTTGAAACGGGTTCCGTCTTCAGGCGATCGATTTCCACACGTAGTGCGTCTGCCACTTCATCAACGGTGTGCCCCGGAGCCGTCAGCGCATAGAACAACATCAGGTTAGGAAACTTATTGCCCGGAAAGCCACTAAAACCAGCCGCGTTGAGTGCAAGCTGTTGTTTTTCCACTAAAGATTTATACAGTCGAGATGTGCGCCCATTGCTGAGAATACTCGCAATCATGTCGTAAATGGCATCGTCTGGATGCTTGAGCGCGGGACGATGGTAGCCCTCCAGATACCAGGGTTGCGTTTCTAGGCGTAATGTAAGCTCTCGTGGCTCCGTTTGGGCAGGTTCGGCAGCAACCACTTCTGGCGGTGCGGGCTTGGCTTTGAAGCGACCAAAGTAGAGCTGTGCCAGCCGTTTAACCTCAGTGGGATTCACGTCACCCACCACGGCGATCGTCAAATTATTCGGCGCATAGTGCGTTTCGTAAAACGTCTGCACATCTTTACGAGTCAACCCTTGAATATCTTTGTTGTAGCCAATCACCGGACGGCGATAGGGATGCACCTTAAAGGCAACATCCGAAAAGGCTTCAATCATTTGACCGATCGACGAATTATCCGTCCGCAGTCGCCGCTCTTCCAGAATCACGTCCTTCTCTTTGTAAAACTCTCGAAAAACAGGGTCTAAAAAACGCTCAGACTCCAGCGACATCCATAATTCAAGCTTGTTCGACGGAAAACTGTAGAAGTAGCGCGTTGCGTCGGTTGAAGTATTGGCATTCAGCCCTACGCCGCCGGCTTGTCCCACAATCCTCCCCATCTCGTTCTGCTTTACCAGCTTTGCTGCCGCTGCTTCTACCTGAGCAAACTCTGCCTGCAATTTAGCGTCTGCCTTCTGCCCTTGTGCCTTCACCGCCTGCATCTGCTCCGAGAGCCGATCGAGTTTGTCTAACAGTGGCGCTTCGGCTTTGTAATCGGTGGTGCCAATGCGCGTGGTGCCCTTAAACGCAAGATGCTCCAAAAAATGTGCGACTCCCGTTTTGCCCTCTGGTTCATCGGCTCCGCCCACATTGGCATAGGTGAGAAATGAAACGACGGGTGCCTGATGCCGCTCCAGCACAATGAACTTCATGCCGTTGTCCAGCCGGAATTCTGTGATCTGCTGTATCACCCGATCGAGATACGGCTGAATCGACTGCGACGGCTTGACCACGGGTGCGGTTTCAGTGCGTGCCCATGCTGTGGGAGCGCCCCAACTCAGAAAAAATACGAGCAGTAGGGCAACGAGTTTGACCAGATTGTTCCAAGACAGCCCCATACCTGTCTGAAACCGAATACCAGCAAGCAAAGAGGGGAGCGATCGGCAGAACTGAAGCATAAGCAACCACGAGTACGCAGCTTCCAGGATAACGTGCGTTGGTAATCAAAGCGTCAGCCGTCGTGTCCGTGAGCGATCTTCGTATCCAGTTCAATGTTTGACGAAGAAGCGCGAAACCAAGCTTTACTCCAGGTTTGAGTTATCAACAGGTGAAAGAGCTGTGTTGCAACCTAACAAAAGTGTTAAAAACGCTACTCCTTCAGTACCAGTGTTCTGTCAAGAATTTTTTGACGAGTTGAAAACTCTCAAAACACACACCTTCAAATTCTCCCAGCCTTGGTTTACCCGTCAAAGCTTAATTGACGGACTACTAGCAAGGATGTGCATGATGGCAGTCAAATCGCGATCGGGTCAGTATTTGGTAACGCTGTACACACTAATCTGCAACTAGCCCATCTATTGTATACAGTACACAGTTTTTTGCGTGGTCAGACAGTCCACTGCATACGCTCCTTGTAACCTGCCGCATCTTGACACCCTAGTAAACGCTGAGGCTAACGCATGACACATGGAGACGTTCACGCTGAGGACAGTCATTTGTCCGCTGACTCACCCAAATTACTGTACGGCTTACACGACAAGCCACCGTTCAAAGAGGCGCTCTTTGTTGGTTTGCAGCATGTTTGTGCCATTTTTGTTCCGATCGTGACACCAGGACTGTTGATTACAGGCGCGTTGGGTCTCGATCCAGCCAAGGCGAGTTACATTCTGGGGATGTCTTTGTTTGTCTCTGGGCTGGGCACGTTTATTCAAGTACGGCAAGTCGGATCGATCGGCTCTGGCTTGTTAAGCGTTCAGGGCACGAGCTTTGCGTTTGTCACGCCGATTCTGGCAGTGGTGGCAATCTCGTTGCAAAATGGCAAAACGCCGGAACAGACGCTTTCACTCATTTTAGGGCTTTGCTTTTTTGGCTCATTCATTCCCATTGTTCTCAGCCGTTTTTTGCACCTCACGCGGTCGATTTTTACACCGCTGGTCACGGGCACGGCTGTCACGCTCATTGGGCTTTGCCTGATTAAGGTCGGTATGTTTTACATGGCAGGTGGTGGCAAGGCAAAAGCCATAGCCGCTACAGCGCCGGATAGCCCGCTCGCGTTTGGCAGCTTGCAGAACTGGGCGTTGGCATTGACGGTGTTTGCGATCGTCGGCATTTGTAGCGCCAGCGCCAACAAGTATTTGCGCATGGGTTCCATCATCATTGGTTTGTTTGCTGGTTTTGTGATTTCCACCTTCTTGGGCATTACCGACTTCAGCAAGTTGGGATCGCTGCCAATTATTAATATTCCGATTCCCTTTCGGTTTGGTTTAGCGTTTGACTTTGTAACCTTTGTTTCCTTCGCGATAATCTACATTGCCCTGACGCTAGAAGTCTTGGGCGACATCACAGCCACGTCAATGGTGTCGGGTGAGCCGATCGAAGGCGCAGCCTACTTTCGACGGCTCAAAGGTGGCATTTTGGGCGATGGCGTGAACTCACTCATTGCATCAGTTTGTGGGACGTTTCCCATCGTGACACCGGCTCAAAACAATGGCATCATCCAGCTCACAGGCGTAGGCAGCCGTTACGTCGGCTTGTTCGTGGCAGCCATTCTGGTGCTGCTCGGTTTGTTTCCGATCGTGGGTGGTGTGCTTTTAGCTATTCCCACACCTGTCTTTGGTGGGGCGGTCATGCTTATGTTTGGCACGGTTGCTGTTGCCGGGTTCAACATCCTCCGTGCCGTCGAAATGGATAACCGTGCCTTTGTGATTCTCGCCGTTTCGTTAGCCGCAGGCTTAGGCGTGACGTTTCTGCCAGAAGCACTGGAACATTTCCCTGCTGGCGTGAGAAGCGTGTTGGAGTCTGGGATTGCCACAGGTTCGATTTGCGCCCTGGTGTTAAACATCGTGATGCCAAAGCCTAAGGAGGCATCGATCGAGGTAAATGAACCAATTCCGGCAGAGGCGGGCATTCCCGTCAAATCAGAATAGGTTTATTCAGGCGTTCAATTACCTCTTACGAATTGTAAAATAGTGTCGTTACAAGCGCTTGAGTCGCCTGTTAGTCACGATCAATCTTAGTCACCCTTAATGATGGAGAGAGCAATGCTCAAGTTTCTTACCCGTCGGTTTAGCGCGTTAGTGCTGTCGTTAGTGCTGTTGTTGACGGCTGCTGTCGGCTATCCCAACCTTGCGGACGCACAGCCTGCCGCGATCGCGTTCAATCCACTTAGCAATCCGGCTAGTGAGGTGTCCGTACTCCTAGCCGATGCCGCTGTAATGGCTGATCCTGAAGTCGATGCCGCCGCTGCTGCGACTGATCCTGAAGTGGCAAAGGAAGCGGCTGCCGAAGCCCTGAAAACAGACGCTAAGAAGCTGAAAGCAGCCGAGAAGGCAGAAGCAAAGAAGACAAAAGAAACCGCCAAAGCGGAAGCAAAAAAGCTGAAGGAAGCTGAAAAGGCAAAGAAAGCCGAAGCAAAAGCCGAAGCAAAGAAAGCGAAGGAAGCCGCTAAAGCCGAAGTGAAGAAAGCAAAAGAAGCGATGAAAGCGGAAGCTCAAAAGCTGAAGGAAGCCGAAACCGCTAAAGCCGACACAGAAGCCAACTCGTAGTTTCGCTATGCTGATGGACGATCGTTTTGGAGCTAGAGACTCTGAGTCCGATCGTCCCATTAGTTAAATGATCCCACTCTTCTAACGACTCATTCGAGTGGGGCTTGTTTATGTTATGGACTGTATTGCACCTGTCTTCAGCCTGAATTTCAAGAGGGAGCGATGACTGTAGTTCCACGCCAGCAATCAACCTTCAGCCTACCTGCCTTTCTCATCAGCGACGGACCCGCAGGGTTTCTGCTGAGCTGGGTTGCCGGGTTTGTTGATACCTCTGCCTTCATCATCTTATTTGGCATTTTTACTGCCCACGTGACGGGCAACATTGCCTTAGCCGGGTCGTCCTTTGTTGCCGCTGACGAAGGCACAACCATTACGCGCCTGCTGATGTTGCCGACGTTTATGCTAACCGTGGCGTTGACATCCCTATTGGCTCGATATGCCCGATCGAAGCAGTGGTCTGTGTTTGCGGTGCTGCTGACCGCAGAAGCGATCGCGCTTGGCATCTTTCTCATCATCGGCACCAATCTTTCACCCGCTTTGTTGCTAGATGTGCAGGAAGAATATATTTTGCCGATCGGCATGGCAGGTGTGGTGGCGATGGCAATTCAAAATGCGCTGATGAAAGAGGCGAAGGGCGTGTTTAAGAGCTACATTCCCACGACGGTGATGACGGGCAACACAACGCAACTGACGATCGACCTGGTGCAGTTTTTGAGCGCTAAACTGTCGCGATCGCCCAATGAGGCAACCCACAAAGAAGCTGAGGAAGCGTTGGAGCGGATGAGCCGCTTTGTGCCAGTCATTGCAGGCTTTGCGCTGGGTGGGTTTGCTGCCGCGTTTTTTGTGCTGCTGTCCGAATCCTGGTGGAGTCTGGTCTTTCCCTTGCTGGTGATCTCAACCCTGGCGATCGCGGCGTACATGGAACATGATTCCTTACCCAGCTTAGAAAGCCACTGATGACGCTAAGCCAATATTGGTTCCAATCATTTTAAGGAGGATCTTATGAAACGCTTTTTTGTGACGATCGTTGCCTGCGCCCTACTCTCACTGAGCCTTGTTGCTGCTGCTGGTGTTGCTCAAGCAAACCCTTTCGGGACAGCGTTTTTGCCTAATCTCCTCGGTACTGAGACGAGTGTCTCTTCTGAGCAAATTCTGGAGCAAGTGAAAAGTCAAATTCTGCCTCAGTTTGAGACCATTCTGAGTCCTGAACAGCGCGATCGGCTGCAAACAGAAATCGTTGATGCCAAAGCCAGCCTCCGCAAAGCCTTCAAGAAAATAGCGCTCTCTACCGATCAAAAAACGAAGCTCGCAATGGTGTTTAAGTCACTGCCCAAGAAAGACGTTTTTGCAGCGCTGACCCCAGAGCAGAAGAAAGGTCTTTTCTCGAAGAAAGACTTGATGCCCACACCAGAAGCAATCAGCGCTAAGATCAATGCCAAAATGCAGATAGCGAAGGACAAAGGGGCAATGATGCCAACTCCAGAAGCCATTAGCCAGAAAATTAGCGCCAAAATGAAGCTGGTGCAAGACAAAGCCGCTGCTAAAACAGCCCCTGCCCCAGTCTCTGAGCAGGCAACGGAAGCACTCAACGCGATCGAAAGCAAAGTAGCAGAGTAGCGCCATGATGTCGTTTCCTTTCCCGATGCAGCTTGCTCATCTGGTCGCCCCACAGCCCGTAACCACTGAATTTTCGCCGTTCCTAAAAGGGATTATTTCGTTTACGCATCCCGTGTTGATGCTGGGTGCGTTGATTGCAGCACTGTATGCGCTGTATCTCGGTGTTTTAGTCCGGCGCACTCGCAGCGCTGATGCCGAAACCCGCAAGCAGATGATTAAGGAGAAATACAATCAGCGGCACTTTCAGTTGGGTTCGCTGTTGTTAGCCGTTTGGGTAATCGGTACCGTTGGTGGCATGACGGCAACCTACTTGCTCTACCACAAACTGTTTTTCAGCCCACACCTGATCGTTGGCTTGAGTACCATTTGCTTCGCGGCACTGGCAGCAATGTTTGTGCCCTTGATGCAGCAAGGTAAACACTGGGCAAGACTCTTGCACATTACCTTTACCACGTTAGTCCTCGGCTGCTTTCTTGCGCAGACAGTGACAGGGTTACAGATTGTCCAGAAAATGATCGGCGAGATGCTGAAGACCGCTTAACGTGTTGCCATTGAAGGCTCAGATTTATGGATAAACTCATTCGAGAACCGCTCAATCTTGTTGTCCTTTTGATTGCTATCTTAATCGCCATTCCACTCTTTGGCTGGCTGTTAACACTGGTGCAGATTACGTTTCGTGCAGCGCTTTCAATTGCGGCGATCGGCACAATTGCAGCTCTCATCTTGATTGTGCTTTTTGGCGTGAGTCCCGATCAAATTGTACATCAGGTCAGTCGTGTGCCCCAAACCATGCGACAGCTTCTAACCGAAGGCAATGCTCCCTGGAAAAGTTTTTCTCAGGCTTACAGCAAGTGGTGAGGTTTTGCTGTTGGCGCTAGTTTTCAGCTTGCTTCAATAGACCAGTCTTCCATTAAATCTGAAGGCTGCGTTGCGGAATGAAAAGACGACCAGACCCCATAAAGCGGTCAATATCAACTAGAAGCTCAAGCAGACGATCGACACAGCGATCGCGATCAGCTCGATCGTCTAAAAACCGCTCAGGATCTCCAATCGTGATCACGGGAAACAAGTCGGCTGTGTTTTCCTCGCGCAGAACTTGCTCTAACGAGTCTTCACCTTTCATACTCCGATTTGCTGTTAGCAAAATCATCTGATTTGTTTGGGCAATACGCCAAACGGTGCGATCGCTACTGTCGATCAACAAATTCATCTGCTTAAACGTCACAAAGCGAACTGGCAATAGTGCTAACCAACCTTGATTCGCAATCTTGCCTAACAAGATCTCCGCATGTCCGCTCAAATTGTGATCAACGAGGATCATGCGTCTGAGGCATGTTCGGCTTTTTGCTCTTGGAGTTTTGCCCAAAGAGCTTCCTGTTCTGGCTTGCGCGGCATCGCGGCGATACGTGTGAAGTGTTCACGATTTCGCTCTTCCCAATATTGCCGAGTTTCTTCTGCTTCTTTTAAGACAGTTTGATACTCTGCTTCAATAACTGCACGGTTTTCCTGAATGTACGAGAGGGCAGCATCCATCTGAGTCTCTGTTAGCTCAAAAAGACTGCGAATGAATTTGGGTGGATAGCGACCGATGAGATATGCCATCACATCGTAGAGAGTGATGCGTGTACCCGCGATCGTCAGTCCACGTTCTGTACGAATGATAGCTGTCTGTTGATTAGCCTCTAGAACCACACCATTTATCTCCTAGAACTGTCTTTATGCTACCTCACGGGAAAAGCGTGCTCATAGTTGTTGATGCTAACAATGGACGATCGCCAATCCCAACGTCATTCTGCTTGAATGTTACGTGCGGTCAGACCAGCGTTGCTCTCAACCAGCTCAAACTTCACGCGGCTTCCTGCTTTCACTATGCGATAGCCTTCACCGGGAATTGCTGTGAAGTTGAAGAAGATTTCATCTCCTACACCGTCTCTAGTAATGGCTCCATTGCCGGATGGCAAATCAAACCAGCGCACAGTCCCTTGCTCAACGGGCAATCCGTTTGCGCCTAAAAGCGGTGTACCCTCTGCCCATGCCTGCTGCGGAATGCGGATTTGCTTCACGTCTGGAGAGTTGTATGCCTCATAGCGGTAGTCCGATCGCGGTTCCATCAACGATCGCAAATCGTGTCGTAATTCCTCAAGGGTCGGTCGTCCCACAAAGAACCAGCCGTTGTAGATTTTATAGATGCTGAGATCGGCACGAAGAATAAACGTGTATGGCTGGGCGCGATAGGCATATTCGCCTTCCGTTTCATCCAGAATGTTGATTTGTTTGATCACGTCTCGCGGTTCATCTGCGAGAAATTGCCATTGTGCCCCTAAGCCCGCACGAAAGGCAGCTTGCACCAGCGGCGGATCAGCGCCGATCGCAACGAGCTTGCCATAGTTGACCATCAATTCCTCTTGAAACTGCACCAGTTGACGAAACTGTTGACGATCGCGCGGGCAAAAGAACCCTCGATAAAACACCACAATTAAGGGATAGCCATCCAGAAAGCCCAGCTTGTGATCGATCAGTCCCGGTTGCGTAATCTGGGAAAGCTGCGTTAGCTCTTTTTGATGGTTTGGCAGCGTAATGTTAGGAAAACGATCGCCCACTTGAAGCGTCGTGGTCATCGTTACTGCTCCCGCAAGGCGTATCCAACACCGCGCACGGTATGAATTAACCGCTTTTCACCCTTCTCTTCCAATTTCAGGCGCAGATAGCGGACATACACTTCAATAATATTGGAGTCACCCATAAAGTCGTACCCCCACACTTTTTCAAGGATCTGGTCGCGGGTGTAAACCTGACGCGGGTGGTTTAGCAAGTATTCTAATAAATCAAATTCTTTGGCAGTGAGATCGATCGCCCGTTCACCGCGATGCACCTCACGCGTACGGCGATTTAAGCTCAGATCTTCAAACTGTAAAACATCTTCGTCCGCTTCTTGAGTCCGCCGTAGATGGGCACGAATGCGTGCCAGCAGTTCTTCAATGCTGAAGGGTTTGACAACGTAATCATCCGCGCCTGCATCTAACCCTGTGACGCGATCGCCCACTTCATCGCGTGCGGTCAGTAAGATAACAGGCACTTTGCTACCTGTAGCTCGTAAGCGCCGACAAAGTTCCACACCAGTCAACCCCGGCAGCATCCAATCCAGAATGGCTAAATCCGGTTCAGATTCCCGCGCCAGCGACAGCCCCGACATCCCATCATGGGCAACGCTAACCCGATAGCCTTCACTGCTCAATTCCAGTTCCACAAAGCGGGCTAATTTGATTTCGTCTTCAACTAAAAGGATATGTGCTTTCATACGGGTTCTCTTGGGCAAATAAGGCAAGCACGGATGCGTTTTCCATACCTGGCTGTGGATGTCGCTCACTGCTCTATCGCTTCACTCTAAGCGGAATTGTTTGAAAAGAATGAGTTTTCCCTGAGTTGGACGATAGCCTTTGCTTAAAACACCAAAATGAGCAGTCATAGCGCTCAAAGAGTGGTCAGCCGACTCAAGCTGAACGCTAGTCGCTCATTCAACGTCATCGCTTCAGAACAGCTTTAGCTGGGTTGGTGTGTCCAACTGATTCCAGGGCAGTGCGGGGACAGGGACACCGCGCTGTTCCAGCAGCGATTGAAAATGACGGGCATTGGCGGGCGATCGCTCCTCCACAGGGCAATGCACAAAGAAATAAATGCGTGTTCCCTGCTGAAGCCATTGAGCCACCAGCGCTAACCATTCCTCTAGATAAGGTTGGTTCATGGCTAAATCAGGATGGCTGATGAAGCGAATCAGGCTGAAGGGAGCCGTAACGCTGGGCTGGAGTGGCAATTTGGGCTTTTTGCGCTCAGAGTGCAACTGTGGATCATCCGGTGCGTCGTAAATGGGACGGGTATCCAGCAGCACGCGCCCCACGCCGAGCCGTTCTAACAGATCGGTAAGTTGCTCAGCATAGGGAGCTTTGAACCAGTCGAGATGGCGCACTTCCAGCGCAAACTCTGTTTCGTGGCGGGGAAGCGCAGTGAGAAAGGCTTCTAAATCCGCGAATCGTGCTGGGCTGTAGCTGGGTGGCAGTTGGGCAAAAAGCGGACCGAGGCGATCGCCCAAGCCGCCCATTCTTTCTAGAAACGCCAATGTGCCGGGAAGCGATGGCTGCAATAACCCGTTGTGTGTCAGGCTTTTCGGCAACTTGAGGCAAAACTTAAAGCCGTCGGGTGTTTCCGCAGCCCAACGCTGCACCGTGTCGGCATCCGGGATCGAGTAGAACGTCGTATTCCCCTCAACAGTAGTGAAGCGACGACTGTAGAGATGCAAAAAATCGGCGGCACGGCTATCGGATGGAAACAACTCTCCCAACCAGCCTTTGTACGCCCAAATTGCACAGCCGAGATGGAAATTCATGAGGAGGTGGGGGGAGAAGGGAAGTTTTGAGTTTTGAGTTTTGAGTTTTGAGTTTTGAGTTTGAAAGTTCAGGCGTGGCACTCAAAAGGTCTAGGTCTGAACTCGGAGTGTCGAGCTTGGAACTCGAAGTGTCGAGGTTAGAACTCGAAACGTGGAGCTTGGAACTCAAAAGGTCGGGGTTTGAACTCGGAGTGTCGAGCTTGGAACTCGAAAGGTGGAGCTTGGCACTCAAAAGGTTGAGGTCTGAACTCGGAGCGCCGAGGTTTGAACTCGGAAAGTGAGGCTTGGAGGTCGGAGTATCGAGCTTGGCACTCGGAAAATGGGGTTTGGAGGTTGGAAGGTGGAGCTTGGAGCTTGAAGGGTCGAGCTTAGGATCGTGGATTAAATAAAACCGACAAATTGTTCGTAGGTAGGGGCGCACAGCCGTGCGCCCCTACGGAAAACGCCGAGGTGATTAAATTCTTGTTCCTTAGAAGTCGAAGAGCCGATGTTAGAGGATGCTTGAAAAGCATAGAAAGTCCCGTCACGATGTTGCCATCCCGCCCGTGATTGAACCGGGCTAATGGTGCGAAGCCCGTTGTAGGCTTTGCCTTCCCGAAGGGTAACGGGTTCAATGCTTGCCCGATCAGGCTTCGAGTTCCTTGAGTGGACGTTCCCAAGGAGACCGTGATGTTCAAACGGGCGGGTGACGCAATGAGCGAGAACCTTTCAAACATCCTCTAACTCCTCACCACAGCACTAAATTGCTGATGACTACTTTTGCGGTGGGTATGATGGAGACTGCGTAGAGCCAGTCCCGCGATCGCCCCCTCCGTCCCTCTGTACCTCCATACCTGAAACCCTTCCTGAGAACCTGATGAAATCACTCTTTTGCAGCCAGGGGCACGACAATCCTGAAGGCAATCGCTTTTGCCGTCTGTGCGGTGAGATGCTCCCTACCATACCGCGATCGCCTGCGGGTGGCATGGCAAATCAGACGCTGGGGTTGCGCTATCGGGTGGTGCGCGAGTTAGGGCATGGTGGCTTTGGGCGCACCTACCTGGCAGAGGATACGAATCGGTTTCACGAGTTCTGTGTGCTGAAGGAATTTGCACCGCAGGTTCAGGGTACAGAAGCGCTTCAGAAGGCTGAGGAACTGTTTGAGCGGGAAGCAGGCATTCTCTACAAGCTGCAACATCCGCAGATTCCGCGCTTTCGGGAACTGTTTCAGGCAGACTGGCAAGGTAAAGGACGGTTGTTTTTAGTGCAGGATTATGTGGAGGGCGAGACCTATCAGGCGTTGCTACGATCGCGCCAAAACCAGGGCTACAGTTTCACTGAAGCAGATGTCACTCAACTGTTAGTGCAACTCCTTCCAGTGCTGGATTATATCCATCGTTGCGGGGTGATTCATCGCGATATTTCGCCCGATAATTTGATGCTGCGAAATGCCGATGGGCTAACTGTCTTGATTGATTTTGGTGGCGTGAAGCAGGCGGCGGCAGAGGTGAATTCCAAATTGCGACAGGCGATCGCCACCCCTGTAAATGTCACTCGACTGGGCAAAGTTGGCTATGCTCCAGTTGAGCAGATGGATCGCGGCGAGGTCTTCCCCCACAGTGATTTGTACGCCCTTGCTGCCACCGTTTTAGTGTTGCTGACGGGCAAAGAACCGCAGGATTTATTAGTTGGCAATCGCCGCCAGTGGCAACGGCAGGTAAAGCTCAGTCAGCCACTGATCAATATCCTGAATCGAATGCTTGACCCCTATCCAGCCAAACGCTATCAGTCGGCGCAGGAAGTTATGCAGGCGTTGGGTGGCAGTGCCGATCAGGGGCAACCGCTCAACAGTCAGCCGCTTCATAAGCAACTATCGTCGTCGGAGTTGTACCCAGCGACTCTGGCGGTTTCGCCTGCACAAGCGGGGGCTTTCACTCAAACAGCTACCGCTTATCCACCTGTGCGCCGACCTAGACGCGCCTCTGGACTTGGGGCGATCGCGCTTCTGGTTCTCGCTGTGGGCACTGCCTGGTTTACCTGGTGGATCGCTCACGACTGGCAGCCGAACAAGCAGCCAAACAAACCTCAACCGCCTAAACCAACCAGCACGGGAAACGGTAGTAGTGCCTCTTTGCCACAGTTTTCGCAGGCAGAACAAGACCGCAAGCAGTCGCTCAACAAGCGCCGCGAAGCATTGGGCGTTGAGGCTGGTTTTTTATCCAGTTTGGTGAATGCAGCGTTCTATGCCAAATATCCCGATCGCGTTGGGCGACAGCTTACCGCTGATGCAGCAGACACCGCCTTACGTACCGAGTGGGATCAGCTCGCTAATCAGTGGCTAGACCAACTTAAACCGCTGAGCGCTGATGCCCGATCGCGCCTGGGCAGCTATACCGATGCTGATGTGCAGGCACGACAAGCAGCGGTAAATCAACTCAACTTGAGTAGTCGGGCGCTCAATGATTTGACTGATGTGAAATTCTTTGACCTCTTTCCCAAGCAGCCGCGCAACCAAAAGCTATTGAACCAGCCGATCGGGCAAGTGTGGCAGGCGATCGCCGCTGAGCAACTCAACGCAGTGAAAGCTGGCAGGGCGCTAGAAACCATTAAATTTCCCGAAGGGCGCTTCAGCCAGCAGGTTAGCGGGACGCTCAAACCCGGTGAAGGTAAGTCATACATCGCTCAGTTGACGAAAGATCAAGTCATTCAGATCACATTGCAGGCAAATCAAGCGACACGGCTCTCAATTTATCCGCCCACCAGTAAAGCTGCTGCCCTCCTAGAAGACTCAGCCAAAACAAGCTGGTCGGGCAAGCTGGCAGAAGCTGGCTTCTATGAGATTGTCATTGTCTCGGATGCGTCTGGGGCGATCGACTACGATCTCAGCCTCGCCGCTGTGGATAACATCTCGTCTCCTGAAACAGCAGAGTGATCTTAAGCACTTGGAAGATGATTTCACAGCTTTGGGTGATCAATCTTCTACAGCTACTTCAGGTTGGAAACGTCACTCATAGCGTGTCCACACGCTTCGATCGGTGTAGCAAGTCCTTCTCGAATGGTTTCCCGCATCCCCGGCACTGAGAGGAGATAAAGTGTTTCTTGCACAGAAACCCAATCTGCCTCAGATAACAGCACGGCATTACTGCCTCGCCCTTCAATCACAATTGGCTGATGTGACTGGCTCACCGAATCAATCAAAGTCTGTAACTGCTGTTGTGCTTCATTGACTGGGATCATAATCCTCTAACCCTTTAGATGTGCTTGTCCAAGCAAGATCTGCTACTTTGGGTCGCTACCTCATTATGAAGGATTGTACCGATTTCACCAGTCATACAAGCTTGTATGACACTCACGTCGCGTCATGAATCCGTTCTATACTAAATGTTCCTAATTAGCAGCACGATTTATGGTGAGTGAAGTCAAAGCGGTTTCGGGGCGCGGCATTCCGGTGGTTGGTAATGATATTGACACCGATCGCATTATCCCCGCACGGTTCTTACGCTGCGTGACGTTTGATGGGCTGGGTGCCGAAGTGTTTGCCGACGATCGCAAGCAGATGCATGGACAACATACCTTCGACCAACCCCAGTATCAGGGCGCGAAGATTCTTGTTGTGAATAACAACTTTGGCTGCGGCTCGTCACGAGAACATGCACCCCAGGCGCTCGCCAAATGGGGCATTCAGGCGATCGTGGGCGAAAGCTTTGCCGAAATTTTCTTTGGAAACTGTGTGGCGATGGGTATTCCTTGCGTGACGGCGGCTCCCGAAGTAGTGAAGCAGTTGCAGACGGCGATCGCAGCGCATCCTGACGTTCCCCTCACCGTCGATTTAGAATCCTTGCAGGTAAGATACGACACCGTTTCCATATCTGTCGCGCTCAGCGAGGGGGCACGCCAAATGATGCTCAGCGGCACCTGGGATGCGTGTGGGCAACTGGTTGCTCAGGCAGAACAGGTTAAAGCAACGGCATCCCGCTTGCCTTACGTTGCATGGAGCAAGTTGGCTAGTTAAGCCAGCACATAGGATCAAAACTCGCGGCGTGAGAAGACGAAGGTGGCGATCGCTAGCAGCACAACAATGTAAAGAATGGCGTAGATCGCGTTTTCCAGCAGCAAGTTGAAACTAGGTAATTGACCATACACTGCTTGATTTTTCAGATCCAGTCGCGCCAGATCGGGCAGCACGAGATAAATACTGCGCGTCAGGTTTTCCACCGCTGGATTTTTGCTCAACGCGCCTAGCGTTACCAAATCGCGGCTAAAGTTGCCCATGAAGTAGACGGCAAACGTGAGCAAGGTTGCCAGCAGTGAACTGGTAAACACACCAAACACGATCGCCACAGCGGTAATCAGCGAAAGCTGAAGAAATAGGTACAGTGACGAGACCAGGATGCTGCCCACGGAGAACGACACGCGATCGAACACTAGGACTGCTAGATAAATCGCGGTCATCGCAGCAACCAGCACCGCCAAGACTGCCGATAACCCTAAATGCTTGCCCACAATAAACTCTGTGCGGCTAATGGGCTTGGCAATGAGCACCAGCACGGTACGCTTCTCAATTTCCTTGTTGATCAGCCCTGTGCCTACAAACACGGCAATCACCAGACCAAGCAAGCTCATCGCTGCCAGACCCACATCAAGCAAAATCTTATGCTCAGTAGCGGCGGCAATTTCGGGCAGCAGACGCACGCACGCAATCAGAAACAGCGCAAATAAGCCAATCAAATACAGCACGCGATCGCGCATCACCTCGCGAAACACGTTTGTGGTCATCACCAGCGTTCTAGCAGCGTTCATACGTTATTCAAGACATCAAAGTTTGGCGTTTAGTGATTGAGGAAACCCATGATCATGTTCCCACATCTGGTTGCCCTGCCTTGGGAGGCGTTACAACATCACAGGTCACTCTGGCAATTTGGGTAGATGCCACCGTCCGTGCGATCGATCGACGGGTATCAGGGATGCGAGTGATTTGACATGGCTTCACCAGATGATACCCAGTTCCATCAGCTGATGGTCCTTGCCAGACGGCCATCATTTGAAGCTGGTACTCTGTTCTCGGCAGCACCCGCCCGTCAATATGCCACAGTTCATTCTCTTTCAGTGGAGGCAACCGACTCATGACCGTGTTTTCGAGTCGCTGCATTTGTGGTTTCAGGTCAAAGAGCCACCGTTCCACTTGCGACCAGGTTTGCCCATCCAACTGCTCTTTAACCACCGTCTCTGCTTGGTCTAAAATCAAAACACCACGAGATGTAGGACGGTCACTGGCAAGCTTCACAACAAACGCACTTTTACTTAAGTCCTCTGTGAGGAGGCTGGGATAATCAACCAACCAGGATTGAGTTAAGAAAAAAAGTTGAAGCCAACAGCTCAAAAGCAAATTGGTGAGCAATAAAATCACAAGTTCTTGACGCGCACCAGGGTCAGGCGTTTTGTACTTTGGACCCATTGCAATAAACTTTGGTAGCGCGGCAATCATGGCTGAAATCGGTGCCCAACAGACAAAAGCAACTGAAACGCGAGCCTCTGGCAAGCCGGAAAACAGCAGCAGACAGACCAGTGCTCCCGTAAGCCACGGACCCAGCCAGATCCCATTAATAGTCAAGCCTTTTTTGATATTAATCGTGAGGTCAAACACCTCAAACTTCTCTTCGTGCATAAACCAATGGATGCCCGGAATGAGAAAAAACCAGGCGCAGGTAGCAATAAAGCCCTGAACAAAGAAGCTTTCTGGTAAAAGTGACATTGCCCACGAAAAAATACTAATCCAAAGCAGCGTTTGCCAAGAATCCGGCTTGGGTGGCGTTAATGTTTTGCGTAGCTGCTTGAAGATTTCATCAAGACTGAGAATCGAAAAAACAACGTTTCTAACGGCAAGATTTAGCCCTAAATTTCCAACAATAAAGATGAATACGGCGAGCCACAGAACCGTCTGCCAGGAGACCAGACTGGTAGGAATTAAGACTTTTAAGCTTTGCCCTAAGAAGTTTAACAAATCTGACATGCGACCTGAAGCTGCCTACTGAGGAAGATAATACTGCTCGACCAAACGAAGAAAAAGGAGAAGCAGAATCGCACTAAAGCTGGAAGCATTTGCTACGAGAACAGCGTAGATCCTGCTGTTGCTGCGAAAGCCTACAAGCTGCTCCTGTCTACCGCGACGCTTAGGCTTTTCTGCGATCGCGCCGTCTGGCTTCTGGTTTCTTTCTAAAAGCATTTCCAAAAAATCTAGCCCCTTTAACTTAATCAAAAAGGTGCCTAGAAACATCCCTAGCGTAAAAACAACCAGGACTGGGGCGACATTCAGCATTAATGGATCGGCATAGAAGTGCTCAAAAAAGATAAAGCTAATGAGTTGAACGCGCCATGTTACAGGCAGCACAGGCTGACTGATGAAGAAACACAGCCAACCGATAAACGTGGAAAGCAAATTAACGCTGATGGCGTATTGCATACTGGTTTTGTTATCCAGGCTCAGCGTTCGATAAAAAACCAGCGCCTCGATCGCGATCGCAATCAACAAAAACAAACACTGAAAGACCACTGCCCGGAGTGGCAAAACCTCAAACATTGCGCCTTTCCTTACAAAGAGTAGTCAGGCTGTTAGGCACGCTTAACCAGTACCAGTATTCTATCTGTGCCCGCTGCTCTTTGACGTTAGAACAATAATTTTGCTGCCATCTGGATGCGATCGTTCGGCGCGATCGAGCGAGGTAAGCCAGGGAGGTGGACGATCGTTTGCTCTGAAAACAGCCCCTCTGTCAGTTTTTGCCCTGGCTCAAAGCGATTATGCACGATGTAGCGCTGAGCCATCCCCATTGTTTGGAGCGTTTCAGACAGACGGTGCGCCTCGGCTGTAATGGCAGTCTGTGCCTGAATTACGCCAATAAATTCTGTGTATTTGGGGTCTTTCAGCTTTTTCTGTGCCTGCATCACCCGCTGTCGCAGCGTCCGTAGCCGTCCCATTAGCTCGGTACGTCCCAGCACGTTCTGATACTTAATCCACAGCTTGAAGATCCAGGCAAGCCAGTCACCCATAGCAGTTGGCATTTCCAGGAAACGCAGCAGATGCCCGGTGGGAGCGGTATCCAGCACAATCAGATCTTGTGCCTTAGATTCCAGCAACTCCATCACTGTGACCAACGACAGCATTTCATCAATACCTGGCAACGCCTGCGCCACAATTTTACGCCATGCTTCGGGACCGTAGGCAAGCTTGAGCGTGGTATCGGCATCGCCTGTCTCGCCGCTCATCATGTCTGCTAATTCCCACAAATACTCTTGCCGAAAGCGATCGAGTACCAGTTCCGCATCAATTTCCTGTCCACTAAGGTTGGGAGTCAACGCCACAGGCTCATTCCCCAATGGCTGCCCAAAGGCATCACCGAGCGAATGGGCAGGGTCAATGGAGATCACCCGCACGTTGCGATCGCCGTATTGCTCTGCCATCCCCCACGCGATCGCCGCTGCCACCGTCGTTTTGCCCACTCCACCCTTGCCACCCACCAAAATCAGTTGCCGTCCCTCTGCGATAAAATCTCCGAAACCCGGCAGCATCTTGTCGGGCATTTGAACGTGAGGTGCAGTGATGACGGTTGACTCCATCTTCGCTGGCTGAAGTTGAGTGAAAAGATGATCCAGCGCGATCGCCCCTGCTGGTTCCGTTACCTGCTGCGGCACCGCAAAGACAGGTATTTGGTCAGCCAGCAGGAGGAATTTGGTAAGAAGCTGCTGTTGTTCGGCGAGGCGATCGAGCGTAGAGTTTTGTTCGCGAAGCGTCTCCGTAGCTTTGGCTTCCCGAAGGGTAGGAGATATTTTGAGTTTTGAGTTTTGAGTTGCTTCCTCTGCTTCCTCTGCTTCCTCTGCTCCCCCTGCCTCCTCTGCTTCCCCTATTCCCCACTCCCTACTCCCCACTCCCCACTCCAACAACCGATTCACAAACACCCCACCCACCGGAATCTTCAACGTTGCCAAGGCTGTGAGAAAGCGTTGGGTTTCCAGGAGGCTCATGGGTTCGGCGATCGCCACGACCAAGCACGCAGTCGAATCCCGATCTTGCAGCAATTGCCGTCCGCCTGCGAGATCCGACTTCATGTCTTTCAAAAACGCATCAGCATCATCGGCAGTGTAGCGTCCGGTAAACGACTGGCTGATGACACGATGCTTTTCTTGAAAAAGTTCCAGGGCATTGAAAAACTCATCCAGGAAGTCCATCAAGCCGAAGAGGTTGAGTGTGTGTCCGCTGGGAGCCATATCGACCACAACGCGATCGGCTTCGTGCTCGCGCAAGAGCCGCTGGATTTCTAAAATGCCCATGAGTTCATCGAGTCCGGGCCAGCTTAGATCCCAAACGGGTGTAAGGTCTTCGTTTTCGACAAAGCTCCCTCGCTCGACCAGCAGTTCTAACACCCTGCCGTACTCATCTTTGAAGGTTTGCAGGAGGCTTTCTGCGTCGAGCGATCGTACCTGCAAGTTTGGCAAATCCGCCATCGGTTGAGGCTCATCTTTCACCGCCATTTGCAGTACATCACCCAGCGAGTGTGCCGGGTCGGTAGACAACAGCAAAATGGTTTCGTCGGGAAACTGCTGCGCCCACCGTCGCGCAAACCCACAGGAGAGAGTCGTTTTGCCTACGCCACCCTTGCCGCTAAACATTGCTAAATGAAGAGAGTCAAACTGGTTCATCGTTTTGGGAATACTGGGTCAGCGTCAAAGACATGCGGTCAATGGCGCTATCCACAGACTACCCATATCGGGATAGCAGCTATCCTGCACAGGTCAGGGAGGATCGGATGAGCGACATATTCAAAGGCTTTGAGCAACTGCTAGAACTGGCGAAAGCCCTGGAAGAAAAGGCAGAAGCAGGTGAACTGAGAACCAATATTCAAATTAATGCCCGCAGTTTGAGCAGTATTCCCCGGCAGGGCAATATTCCCAGTGGGATTGGGGTGAGCCGGATGCGGACGGAGGCAGGGGAAGCAGGAGGAGCCACGGCTGCACCCAGTGAAGATGTTGTGATGACACCACCGCCATCGGGCGACTGTGCTGTTAGCGATCGTGGCACGTCGGCTCCACTGAGTGATGTGGGTGGGTTGTCCGAAGTGCTGCAAGAACTGCGAGAACTGGTGGAAATTCCGCTGAAGCGTCCCGATTTGCTGGCAAAACTGGGGCTGGAACCGCCGCGCGGTGTACTGCTGGTGGGACCACCCGGAACCGGAAAGACTTTGACAGCAAGAGGCTTGGCGCAAGAACTGGGCGTGAACTATATTGCGATCGTCGGTCCTGAAGTGATGGGCAAATACTACGGAGAAGCCGAGGCACGGCTACGCGGTATTTTTGAAAAAGCAGCAAAAGCGGCTCCCTGCATCGTATTTATTGATGAAATTGACAGTCTTGCACCCGATCGCAGCAAGGTAGAAGGCGAAGTTGAAAAACGTCTGGTTGCCCAACTGCTGGGGTTGATGGATGGCTTTGCCCAAACCAAAGGCGTGATCATTCTGGCAGCGACCAATCGCCCAGATCATCTTGATCCCGCCTTGCGTCGTCCCGGTCGGTTCGATCGCGAAGTGCAGTTCCGCGTGCCCGATCGCAACGGTCGGTTGGAAATTCTCACTATCCTTACTCGCACGATGCCACTGGAGGCATCTGTTGATTTAGCGATCGTGGCTGATTTGACCGTGGGCATGGTTGGCGCAGACCTCAAAGCCGTTTGCCAGCAAGCCGCCTACAGCGCCCTGCGTCGTCAGGTGCCGTCACTACAAGGTGCCATTCCCGAAGACATGACGCTCAGCCAAGCAGACTTTCTTCAGGCGCTCAAAGAGGTGAAGCCCTCGGTGCTGCGATCGGTCGAGGTTGAATCGCCTAACGTGGCGTGGGATCAAATTGGTGGCTTGGACGACATCAAGCGCACGCTGCAAGAATCCGTGGAAGGTGCCCTACTGTATCCCGAACTCTATCAGCGTACCGGAGCCAAAGCACCACGGGGCATCCTGCTGTGGGGACCACCCGGCACAGGTAAGACCCTGCTGGCAAAAGCAGTGGCATCTCAGGCGCGGGCAAACTTTATTGCGGTCAACGGTCCCGAACTGTTGAGCCGATGGGTGGGAGCGGCTGAGCAGGAAGTCCGCGAACTCTTCGCCAAAGCACGGCAGGCAGCTCCCTGCGTAATCTTTATTGATGAAATTGATACGCTGGTGCCTATTCGCGGCAAGTTTAACGGTGATTCTGGCGTAAGCGATCGCGTCGTCGGGCAACTCTTGACTGAGCTGGATGGCTTGCAGGAGTGTCTCAACGTGCTGCTGATTGGTGCGACGAATCGACCAGACGCGATCGACCCTGCTCTGCTCCGCGCTGGACGGTTAGACCTGCAACTCAAAGTTGATCTTCCCGATCTACAGACGCGACTGGCAATTCTTAAGGTTCATAACGACGATCGTCCCTTGGCATCCGTAGATTTAACTAATTGGGCAACCCAAACCGAAGGCTGGAACGGGGCAGATTTGGCGCTGCTCAGCAACCAAGCGGCGCTAGAAGCTATTCGGCGCTACCGAGCCGCAGGTTCCACCAATCCGTCCAGTATCCACATATTTACGGATGACTTCCTGGCAGCTTACCAATTACTGTCAAAACAACGTCAGTCGGTTTAGTGTTCCCAACTGATTATTCTCAACGCTTCCCCTTGATTTGATCCGATTGAATCAGGGGGAATCCTTTCTCAGACTGCGTTACCCTCTACTCTGTAACCCCTGCCACTAATGCTGCCTGGACAGACTCCCGACCCCGTTCGTCAACATGCCCTGAACGCCTTAACCGCCACCTTCATTACGCAAGGGCATCCAGTAGAATACGCCAAGCATATGGCAACGGCTGCAATCTTTCAGACCGATTTAGAACTGCGTAATGCACAGCTCACTCATTTACTGGGATGGATCAAGCAAGAACATAATCCCCTCTACCCGGATGTGCTTGCCCTTTTAGAAAATACCCGTGAAGAATTTGAACGACGGGTACAGATGGATGTTTAACGAACAGTGGCTCTCAAGAACCCGCGTACAGTCCTCTCCCCGGACTCTTCCACTTACCTTTGCTCTTACCCACTGAGAGAATGTTGCTGAGAGAACTCTTGGCTCGCTGGTAAGACTCGTTTGACAAGCCATCATACAGCTTAGCCATAATCGCATCCGTGTTCATCGGCTCTTTGGTAGCTGTTAAGATCTTGCCAACAGCATCCGTCATTGATTGATCTTGAAAGCCAGCTTGCAAAAATTTCTGAAAGCCAGATGAGGTTGCTTCAGTGGAGGAATGCGGTGGTCGTCCTGGCTTTGCTTTAGCTATGTTGGTCTTGCCAGCAGCGGGGAGCTTCGCCTCAAGCTTGGACTGGGGGGGCTTGCTCTGTTGCCGTTGCTTGCCTCGCTGCGGTGGTGCCGTTGAAGTGGACGGCAATGCCTCTGATGAAGAAACCGCTGCATCTTCTAAAGCTGTTGTACTCGCTAGATTGCTTCCATTCGCAGCGGCAAGGGTTGCGGGGTCAGAAAGTGATGGCGTAGGCTGACTCACGCTGGATAGTACTGCTCCAACGGAGGATGGAGTTATGTCATCAGTGGCTGTGGAGGCGGCGTGAAGCGGCACCAATCCCAATCCTACGGCTTCAGCCAACAAGGTATCAATGCCCTGGAGTTGCATTGTCTTTTGCTGGACTTGCTCATTCATCCATTGAAGTTCGTGACTCAAGTGTTCTTTCACTTTCTGCAACGACGACACAAAAGCAATCGCTTCATCTTTAGCTAACGTTTGCAGATAAGGAACATGAGAATTAGCCACGACAGGATTCCTACAAAGTGATTTTCCTCAATCTTACTCTACACCTCCATCAATGGAGCATCGATCGATTGATGATTCTATGACGCGTTTCAACAGCGCAAACCATCGCTCTGCACTATTGACTGGATATCTACAAACAGGATTAAATCGCTCTATTCCACAGGCTCCACAACACCCGTAGGATTGGTCGCCATCATCGGCTTTACTGGATGGTTAGAGATCAACAACCATCAACGCGGCAGATTGTAATCCTAGAAAACTGATGACATCCGATGCCAGCGTTGGACTCAAAGCATCAGGCGTGTAGCGATTGCAGTCGGCTTTCCACCAGAGCATTCGTAGCTGGATACCGAATTCCCTACGGCGATCGAGCGTTTTCACTGTGCCATTCACTTCCAGCGGCATTCTGTAGGGGCAGCAGACAATACCGTCATGGTTTCACGCAGCAGTAGAAACAGTTCAATGTTTGAGAGCTGCTTGAGGGCGCTTAAATCAACCTTGGCTTTCATGACAACTCCTTGGATGATGAAGACGGTGATGTCACGCATTCCTCATAGCGTAGGAGTTGGGTTTGCCGATCGCATGAGTCGAATTTCCCCAACATTGCGGATGACCAAAGTACTGTCTCATACCAATTTGAAGCATGACGGCTAAAGATCCAATCGCTGGGTAGGGGCAAGGCATTGCCTTGCCCCTACAAGATGTGTCGCCTTTTCAATTCAAATTGGTATCACCCAGCTTTCAGTTGAATTAAGCGCCGCGTGAAGTCAGCGATCGGCTCGAACATTGGACTTCTTCACAGCTATGCGATCGCGTTGTGATAAAAGGTCTGCATGGCTGTAAACCATTGCTGGCGCGATCGTTCCCAGGTGTAGAACATGTGCCCACCCTGATAGTGCTGCAAGGTGAGATGAGGACGCAGTTCAGGGTTAAGCTTCATCAACGCTGCCAGATGATTGGAGGCAAAGTAGGGTGTCACCAGATCAAAAAAACCGTGTGTGATGTACACCTGCATATACGGATTGAGCGTCATACCGATGCGTAAGTCATCCACTGCACCAATGAATCCTTGCTTTAGTTCGCCTTTCAGGTCAAACTTCCAGGCTTTGAAGGTTTCGTAGTTGAGCAGGTGATAAGGCAGGTCGGTTTCGACAGCTAAGGTATCGCGCAGATGGCTGTTAATTGCGCCTGTGAAGAGCCGATCGATGCCATCCAGCGTTGGATCAATGCCCTCATACTGCACACGATCGGGAAAGGGATCGATCGCGGTCATTGATGCATCATATAGCCCCACAATGCGCTGCTGATCGCGCAACAGTTCACGGGCGAAGACTTCAATATCAATACGTCCTCCTTGCCGTTCCACCAGGGGCAGTGGCAAGCCAATCAGCGTTGCGAGCTGCTGGTAAGCTGCCTGCCGTTCATCAGGGGTGTTCATATCTCCCGCTGCCAGCAAGGGGATGAGCGTCTTGAGCGCAAAGCGTTCTGCTGCTGCCATGTGTGCTTGCAAATCGCCTGGGTTGCCTGCCCACTGAGCGCGATCGTGGTGAGCGGCTGAAGCGGCTAAGGAGGGCAGCAACGTTGCCCAGGAGGTGAGATCATAATCGCTGCCACCCAGCAGGCTGAACTCTAACACTGGCGAAATCAAAATGGCACCGGAAAGCCCGATGCCAAAATCCTGCTGAAGTTTGCGGGCTAAACGCGCGACCCGGAACCCACCGTAGCTTTCTCCAGCAATAAAAATGGGCGACAGCCAGCGCTTTTGGCGTGAGAGGAAGCGCTGCATAAACTCACCCAAGGACTTTAAGTCTCGCTCGACTTCCCAAAACTCGGTTTCTTTCGGCGGTTTGGGTTCAGTCGCACTCTCTTTCTCACCGCTTGCCTTGTCGGACGGTAAGCTGCGGCTAAAGCCTGTACCGATCGGATCAACAAACACCAAATCGGTAAAGCTCAACCAGCTTTCCAGATTGTCTGCTAACTGGACGGGCGGTTTGGGCAAACTACCGTTTTCACCAAACGCAATCCGCTTTGGACCTAACGCGCCCATGTGCAAGTAAGCCGATGCCGCTCCAGGTCCACCGTTGAAGACAAAGGTGAGCGATCGCGGCGAGGTTGCATCAACCTCAGCAATGTACGCCACATGAAACATTTCGGCAACGGGCTTTTCTTGCTCGTACAACAATTGCCATTCGGCTGAGGCAGTGTACCGAAGTTCGCCATCAGGAAGCGTGAGCGTGTGTTCCGTTTTTGTACCAGCACGAGGAGTCGGCTGAGTGGGAGTGTCGGTCATAGGAGGGCTTGCTAAAGAATCATCGTCAGACTTCCGCTTTCTTAAAGAAACAGAGGTCTATATGGGGGGTGACTTCACCCATTCCAACGTAAAACTACCACTTCTTCGCGCATTTGTTCGTTTGTGGCAGTGGCGAGGCGCGTCCGAAATAAATCGATCGCCAGCACCTCATAACCGAGCGATCGCGCGATATCAGCCAAAAGCTGCCCGGTGCGAATCATGACGCGTAAATACGAGGCTTGATCGCCAACCACGTAAGCAAGTTGGGCACCAGGACGCAAAATTTGTCGTAGTTCCGCTAAATGTCGTGCCATGCCGCCAAAGTAGAGCCTGGTCGCTCGCGCATAGAGCCGTTCAAACCCGCTGGTTTTACCCAGAGCAATGCGTCGCGCTTCGATTTCGTTGGCAATCCGCTGCACCTCGGCATGGTCAGCCACCCAACGATCGTCATCATCAATGGCATAAACATTGCGCGTGTTCGATCGCACTAGCCCTTGCTTGAGCGATCGTAGCTCCGCTTTGGTGTTAATAAAGCCCAGCAGCACGGATTCTAAGCGAGTGGTGCGGGTATAGTCTTTCTCGTTGGGATAAGGTGGCGACGTGATGACCGCATCGATGGACTGAGGCTCCAGCACGTTGAGCAACTGGCGTGAATCGGCATGATGCACGATCGCCTCTACCGGAACACGCTGCCCCAACTCGCGCAGATCATTCGCCATGATATCGATCGCCTTCAGCCAGAGAGCCACGACTGGCGCATCTGGCTTAGCACGTCCCACGCCCACTTCAGGACCAAAGTGCAAATTGCTGATCGAGCTAACAATCGCTTGAGCCAACGCTAACCGTTCGTGGTCATCGTACGACTGATCTAGCTGCTGCTTCAGGTGTTTTAGCAGCACCAGCGTTTTGTGCAGCGGTAGAGGACTAATCGAGTTCTTGAGGATCAGCTTCGTTTGCTCGTCGCCTAGTGACAGCAGATGGTCAGGCGCGATCGTGCCGTCCCTTTCAACGCAAGCTAATTCGGCAAGGGTTGCTTCAGCGACTTGTTTGGCGTGATGCCGCAGGCGATCGGAGTCGGGGTGCCAATCGACCTTTACCTGACCAGCAAAATGCGCCATTGGGTTAGCCTCAACCCCAACACTGGCAATACCGAGCTTTTTGCATTCCACAACGGTTGTGCCCGTCCCACAAAATGGATCGAGAACCCGATGCTGTGGAGCCATCCCAAATCGTTGCAGGTAATCACGCACCAGATGAGGCGGGAAAGACAGCACAAACCGATACCAGTTGTGCGCCGCGCGGTCTTCGGCAAAAAGCTGGTTAATTTCGCTGCGGTAACGTAACTGTTTCGCTGTGGCGCTCGTAGAAGACGGATCAAGAGGCGGCACAAGCGGGTTCAAGCCTTCGGTCATAAACTAAAAGGACAGTTTAACCGACATTTGCCGCCTTGCTTCTGTTGCTCAGGTTAGCGTTGCGGATGCTGAGGTTTGTGCCGTGGCTTTGCTGACAGCATCACGGATTTGAGGTGCCTCTGAAAGAATGACGATGATTCCCGTTCGCGCTGTTTCGAGCGTCACGTCGCTCAATAAATCGATCACGGAAACGCCAATGACTTCTTCGATCAACGTTTTAAGCTGCGGCTGAATCACCTCCTCAAGCTCAGAGTGCAGTGACTCTACCAGTTCACTCTTGCCTTGATCGACTAAAAGCTGTTCTGGTTGAGTCACTGATTGCTCTAGAACGATCGCAATCTTCGTCTCTAAAAGTTCGCAGTCAACCCCGCTCAGGCGATGTCCAAGCTGGCTTCGGTAAAGCGCTTGAATCCGCTGTGCGAGCGATCGCTCAAGCTGACCCCGTGTGGGCAGTGTGGTAGTCATAGACGTGGTTAATAAAATAGTCTCTATTAAATAAATAAGCGAACTCAAAGCATTGAAGCTATCCGCCCCAAGGGTGATTTTGAGTTTCCTAGCGATGCAAACGGTAAGAAGGTGGGTGTAAAGCTAGAGTTCTAACAGCGTCATTAGCTTTAATCTACGAAATATTTACTTTTCCATAATTTCATGTAAAATCAATTTCATGTAAAATCGTTGTCTGATTCATAAGTTTACTAATTAATCTAAAACTGACGCAGTTAAGTATTTGGAACCTGAGTCGTCGTAGCAGGGTGCTTTTGACCCACTTCACACAGCTTTTCTTAAACAGTGGGAAGCATGAAGGTCTCTTCTCTAGCGACGCGCACAGAATGTTAAGCTAATTCTTTTAGTACTTAGGTTTTGTATAGGCTTAGCTGTCAGTTCTACCAGCTTGTTACACTGCCAATCAGTACAGATGTGTCAACCTGGTGCCCGATCGCGATGAGCAGCCGAAAGCGCCATCAGCCGCCTAAGGAGCTTCGTCCGCTCTCCTTCAGAGGCTGCAAAACGGTCTGAGATTTCACTGATATGAGTATGGACAACCAATGTTCTTCTGCTACTGGCGCTCAGGTCACGATTTTAGTCGTGGATGACGACCAGGACAATCTTTTGCTCGTCAACTACCAGTTGCTACAGTTGCTTAACTGCACAGTGATCAGCGCGCCGGATGGTCAGACGGCGTTGACCCTAGCCCAAACGTACAAGCCAGACGTAATTTTGCTGGATATTATGCTGCCTGCAATGGATGGGTTTGAGGTGGCTCGCCGCCTGAAACAAAATGCTCAAACGCAGACAATCCCGATTATTGCGGTGACTGCAATGGCTCGATCGCTGGATCAAGAGCTTGCACTGGAAGCAGGCTGTGATGATTACGTTTGTAAACCCTATGAGATCGAAACGTTAGCCGCAGCGCTCGATCGTCACCTTAATCTTTCTTCTTTGCTCCATACGCAAAGTCAAACAAATCTGGGGTGAGGGCGCATTGAATCATTCATCCCGCTATGCAGCAACGCCACAGGCGCTCGCTCTGAAGCGGGAGGCAAGGCTGTCTAACTCCTACTCATTTCTGCTTTCGCTTGCGCGACCTGTACCGCTTTAACCAACTGCGCCAGAGCGTATTCTAGCTGTGCTCCTGCATCCATCGCGACCCAGCCATCGGGCGTGAGTTGGCGAAATTCAAAGTGCAGGTGAGGTCCAGTCGATAGCCCTGTGCTGCCGACGCGACCGATCACCATACCCTGCTTGACCCATTCCCCAGGCTTGACAAAGATTTCGGAAAGATGAGCATACACAGTCTGTTGTGTAGTTTTGTTGTGGTCTAGGGCAACAGCAAGACCATAACCGCCGAGGAAGTCAGCGATCGCCACTTTACCCGCGTATGCAGCCAAAACTGGCGTACCCAGCGGAGCGGCTAAATCGGTACCGGCATGAAAGCGCTGTCCGCCTGTAACAGGATGCGTCCGCCAGCCAAACAGGGACGAAATTGGTGCCGGAATCGAGAGCGGAAAAATCAGCCTGATATTGCCATTGCCCAACCGTCCCGTTGGGCGTGCTGTACGGTTGTAGTATGCCTGCCACGTTGGAGTAGTGCTGGTGCCAAGTCCCGTAGAAGCGATGCTGAAGGAAGTCACGTTTGCTGGCAGTCTACCTGTTGCAACCTGCGCGCTAGCTGCCTGTCTGCGGCTGTCTAACGCGCAAGGGCTACCGTCTAGCAGTTGCCCGCTCCGCAAGACGGCACGACAACCAGTAGAACGTTCTGTGAGGACGATCGAGGTCGGTGCGTCGTAGCGATCGTCAGGGACAGAACGCGGTGTCGCTTTGGGTTGGGCAATGATTGGCTGAACGAGCGCACGTTCCGGTACTGGTTGCGTGAAGGGAGTCGGTGCTTCCAGTAAAGTTGAGCTTGATGGTTGTACAACAGGTGCGATCGTTAAAGGGCTAATCGCTGATGATGAGTCGGCGGACGTAGGCACGATCGCCTCATTCGTTGCCCCTTGCGCTAACACCATGCCGCCACTGAGTAGACCAAAACCGCCAAGCCAGCCAAGTCCACGCAATAGGACACTGTAGCGGGGATGAAGCAGCATTGGGCAAGCGTTTTGAGTCATATGTGGTTCCTGGAGGGGGGCAATGCGGTGAAGGACTGGCAACCTAGTCGTGAATATGTGCGGTTTAGTTCCATACCATCCCACAACCCAGCCCATTGTACCTGGCTTTGAAAAACCTTCCTCAGTAAGAATCAGTAAAAATACATTGAGAAGCGTCTCTTCTCCCCATCTTGTTATGCACACCTGGCATTGGCAGACCTGGAACGAACTACCCTATCTCACTTGCAGCCTCCTAGAGCCGTGGTCGCATGGCTTTTTCACGCAGCAGTTCTGGCTACGATCGCCCGCTGAATTGACTAGAGTTTTGCATCCCACTGCACACGCCTATCGAGTCAAGCAAGTGCATGGCAACACGGTCTTAGCACCATCTGAACTAACCGATCTGGCTGACAACGAACCGCCGTCAGCCGATGGACTCATCACTCAACAGACTGATCAGGCAGTTTGGGCGTGTAGTGCCGATTGTACGCCTGTGCTGATTGCCGATGCCGTCACAGGGCAAGTCGCAGCGGTACATGCAGGCTGGCGAGGCACGGCGCTAAAAATTGTGCCCCAAGCGATCGCTCGCCTACGTCAGCAAGGCAGCCAGCTACAAGACTTGCGCGTGGCGATGGGTCCTGCGATCGCGGGCGATGTCTACCAGGTTTCTGAACACGTTGCCGCTGAAGTGGGCGCGACCGTCGTTGCTGTTGCCCCTGAGAACACAGCCGCTTTGCTCAATGCTTTGCGCCAACTGCCAAACTCTCCACTGCTAGATGACCCAGAACCGGGACGGGCGCGTTTGGATGTGCGGCGCGTCAATGCGTTACAGCTAGAGCAATTAGGCATCCATTCCGAACAAGTTGCGATCGCGCCGTACTGCACATACCAAACCCCCGATCGGTTCTTTTCGTACCGTCGTAGCCGCGAGAAAAAAGCCCAGTGGTCTGGCATTATCAGCCGGGATTTAAGTGAGCAAAGAAAGTGCTAGAAGCAAAACATTTGCTGGGAAGCCATGAAAAAACTGGCGATGTTTGAAGTGAATCGATCTCGCCAGTTTAGCTTCCTTGAATCAACAAAAATGTACCGTGAGCAGTGAACGAATGGTTGCACTCATTAGCGTCTAAGTGCTTGATCAAATGCAGCCCGTGTTTTTCAGTTGACTAATCAATCAAATGATCTGTGCTTCTTAGGCTTCTTGCTCGACGTACCGCTAAATGCCTGTGAACCCGTAGCTGGGTAGGAATCATCACTCGGTCCAAAGATGCGGACAAACGCGCCCGAAAAATACTGTACGACACGATCGAACTGCTTAAAAATAGACATGATTATTTCCTCAAGTAGATTAGTTGGATTCAAATTTGAAAGCAGAAAAGTCTTGGTTGAAACAGCAGCTCTTTGATGATGAAATCGTCTAATCCCGACACTTTCATTATGGCGCTGTAGCAAGTAGAACGCCCTTTTCGAGTTAATTGTTCATAGTCTAGCTGTACTAATTAAAGCGGCTTCATGTTGGGCTAATAGCCTGGGTAAAGATCTCGCTCAAGCCGATATGAGTTCGCCGCACAAACAGAGACTCAACGTGCCATTGGCATCAGGTAACGGTATGTTGAGCCAACTTCGATCGCGTCTGTCGTAAGAGAATAGTTGAGAGGATCTTTGAAAAGTCCTCGCTCATGGCATCACCCACTCGTCATTGAACATCGCAGTCTCACTGAGCAAAGTCCACTCAAGGGACTCAAAGCCTGATCGAACCTTCAACCCATTGCAACGGGTTTCGCACCGTTAGTCGGCTTGCCAAGCACAGGTGATACAGCAACATTGCGACGAGACTTTCTGTACTTTTCAAACATCCTCTAGAGGGAAAAATCTTCTTAGTTTTAATAAAATTCACTATAAGACGAATCTACCCAAATGGTGGAAAAACGCTTTCATTTCGCAAGCTACACAGGTTTTTAATGAGTTCCAAGGGAAAACCAGACGTTTAACTTTCTTAACGTGTCTCCAATTTTGGTTTTTTTGACTATAATACAGGTAGCCCTTCAGCAAAGCGATCGACGAGTATTTCCATCACCGCACTGCAATCGATAACCAGCAACATATCTTCTATGCCGACTCCATCGCCGCTTCAGTCACTATCGTCGATCGCCACGCAAGCAACTGTAAGTGCACTGACTGAACCACGATCGCCCTCCAATCAGTTAACCGACGAGCAGCTTACGGTATCACCACAAGACTGTAGCCTCCTCACCGACCTCTACCAGATCACCATGACCGCCTGTTACGTCGGTGAAGGCTTGGATCAGCGACGTGCCAGCTTTGAACTCTTTGCCCGCCGTTTACCCGCAGGCTTTGGCTATCTGGTAGCAATGGGGCTGGCACAAGCGCTCGATTATCTGACACACTTTGCGTTCACTCCAACGCAGATTGAGGCACTACAGGCAAGCGGTATTTTTACCCACGCGCCCGATCGCGTCTGGTCATTGCTGGCTGAGAGCCATTTTAGCGGTGATGTGTGGGCAGTGCCCGAAGGCACGATCGTCTTTGCCAATGAGCCGCTGTTGCGAGTGGAAGCTCCCCTTTGGCAAGCACAACTTGTCGAAACGTACCTACTCAACACGCTCAATTATCAAACCTTGATTGCCACTCGTGCCGCTCGTTTGCGTGATGTGGCAGGCGCACAGGCAACCTTATTTGAATTTGGCACACGACGAGCCTTCAGCCCTCAAGCGTCGCTCTGGGCAGCACGAGCGGCTCTGGCAGCAGGGTTCGATGCCACCTCTAACGTCCTGGCAGCGCTGAAACTGGGGCGCAAGCCTGTGGGCACAATGGCACATTCTCTAGTGATGGCATTGTCGGCAACCGAAGGCAGTGAGGCAGAAGCCTTTACCGCCTTCCATCGCTATTTTCCCGGTGCGCCGCTGCTGATTGATACGTACGACACGATCGCTGCTGCCAAACACCTGGCTACCAAATTGCAACAGCACGACATGGAGTTGGCAGGCATTCGCATCGACTCTGGCGATTTAGCAGCCTTGTCTCAGCAGGTGCGTCAACTCTTGCCTGATATTCCCATTTTTGCCAGCGGCGATTTAGATGAATACAAAATCACTCAGCTCAAAGACGCTGGAGCCTGTATTGATGGCTATGGGCTGGGAACGCAATTAGTCACAGGTGCACCCGTAAACGGCGTGTATAAACTGGTAGAAATTGATGGCATCCCCGTGATGAAGGAAGCCACCGCTAAGATTAGCTATCCCGGTCGCAAGCAGATTTTCCGCCGCTATGAGCAAGGGCAGGCTGTGGGCGATCGGTTGGGGTTGATGGCAGAGGCAGGAGCAAGAAGCCAGAAGCCAGGAGAAGCCCCACCCGACACCCGACCCTCAACTCCCGACACCCTTACTGGCGAACTGCCACTGATGCAGCTAGTCATGCAAAACGGTCAACGCTTGTGCCCATCCGAATCACTGGACACGATCGCGCAACGCACCGCCCATTCCGTTGCCAGCCTCCCCGCGACAGCACGCCAAATTCACGAGCCAGTTTTCTTCCCGGTAGAAGCATCCACGGCACTGCTCGACCTCATTGCAACCACACAGCGTCAAAGGCAGCGATAAATAACCCAGATCCCCGGACTCTCGAAGCATCCGGGGATCGAAACTCCCTACTCCCGACTCCCCATGCCCAACATCGCTCTCTTTGGCACTAGCGCCGATCCACCGACCGCAGGTCATCAAGCAATCTTAGTTTGGTTAGCTCAGCACTTCGATCGTGTGGCAGTGTGGGCAGCAGACAATCCCTTCAAGTCGCATCAAACGCCGCTGAACCATCGGATGGCAATGCTACAACTATTGATTGACGACATTAACCCACCTCGCCATAATCTGCATCTTTACCCAGAACTCAGCAAACCCCGCACGATTCATACCCTAGAAATTGCTGAAACACTCTGGGCTGAGGCTGCCTTCACCTTAGTGATCGGGTCTGATTTAGTTTCCCAACTGCCTAACTGGTATCAAAGTGAACTGCTGCTAGAGCAAGTTAATTTACTCATCATTCCACGACCCGGGTTCGTGCCAAACGATGGGTCTCTGGCAGAATTGAGGCAACGGGGTGCGAGACTGGCGATCGCGGATTTGACGGGTCCTGATACATCCTCCACCGCGTATCGAGAGCATGGAGACACCGATGCCCTGACACCTCCCATCGAAGCTTACATCCACCGGGAGCAACTATACCCATGCCAGAACGCCTCCAAAGAAAAACAGCCCATTCACTAGCCCATTCCTTGAGCGATCGCCCCCTCGCAGACTTTGCCCTTGCAGACTTTAAGGTGGGCGTTGACAACGTGATTTTTTCCGTCGATACCGCTCAGAATCGGCTGCTGGTGCTATTGGTTATGCGGCAAGAAGAACCCTTTCTAGGGCAGTGGAGTTTTCCTGGAACCTTAGTGCGACGCGGCGAATCGCTCGAAGATGCTGCCTATCGCATTCTGGCAGAAAAGATTCGCGTCCGAAACCTCTACCTGGAGCAGCTTTATACCTTTGGCGGTCCCAATCGCGATCCACGCGAGTCGATGGACAGCTATGGCGTGCGCTACCTGTCCGTCAGCTACTTTGCCCTTGTTCGTTTTGCCGAAGCAGAACTCATTGCCGATGGTGTGAGCGGCATCGCCTGGTATCCCCTAGAGCAAGTGCCCCAACTTGCGTTTGACCACAATGAAGTGTTGGAATACGGTCATCGTCGCCTGCGGAACAAGCTGGAATATAGCCCCGTTGCTTTTGAGGTGCTGCCCGAACTGTTTACGCTCAGTGATTTATATCAACTCTACACCACTGTTTTGGGCGAAAATTTTTCTGATTATTCCAACTTTCGATCGCGCCTCCTCAAACTCGGTTTCCTCTCCGATACAGGCGTAAAAGCCTCCAGAGGCGCTGGCAGACCTGCAAGTCTTTATCGCTTTGATGCTGAAGCCTTTGCGCCCTTGAAAGACAAGCCTCTGGTGTTTATTTAAACTTTAAAGTCACCCATCTTATGAGTAGAGAAGTGCAATATAAGTCCGATCGCTTAGCTGTACTGATTGATGCTGATAACGCGAATGCGGATTTGATTGAGGCGTTGCTGAAAGAAGTGGCTAAATATGGCACCTCTCATGTCAAGCGCATTTATGGTGATTGGACAAATACTCAGCTTGGCAAATGGAAAGATAAGCTCAACAAGTTTGCCATTCAGCCCATGCAGCAATTCCGCTACACGACAGGCAAGAATGCAACCGATAGCGCTTTAATTATTGACGCAATGGATTTGCTGTATACGCAAAACTTTGATGGCTTTTGTATTGTTTCTAGCGACAGTGATTTTACTAGACTTGCCAGCCGTATTCGGGAATCTGGATTAGTTGTGTATGGGTTTGGTGAAAAGAAAACACCACTAGCGTTTATTAGCGCTTGCGATAAGTTTATCTACACTGAAATTTTAAGACAATCCAACGAATCAGCTTCAACTAGCGCTTCTGATAGCTCCGCTGAGAAAGAACCTAAAAGTTCAACCAAGGATAGTTCAAGCCAAAAAGCAGAAGCCTTAAATAGTCAAACCTTAAAGCGCGATCGAGAATTTGTTGACTTACTGAAAGATGCCTACAAAGCGATCGCGGAAGAAGATGGTTGGGCAAATCTAGCTCCTTTTGGGGCACAGCTCACCAAGATTTCGCCCTCATTCGATCAACGCAATTACGGGTATGAAAAGCTAGGAAGCCTAATTCGAGCGACTGACTTGTTTGAGGTCAAAGAAATTCCTCACGATAAGAATCCTACGGCTAAGCAAATACACATCAAACTCAAGTCCTAACTTATGAAAATTGCGATCGCACAACTCAATCCCACCATCGGCGATCTGACGGGCAACGCGCAAAAAATTCTTGCTGCCGCACAGCAGGCAACCGATCGGGGCGCACGTTTACTGCTCACTCCAGAGCTTTCGCTGTGTGGTTATCCACCGCGTGACTTGTTGATGAATCCTGGTTTTGTGGCAGCAATGGCAGAGACGCTAGAGCAGTTAGCCCTCGACCTGCCGCGATCGCTCATTGCCCTGGTTGGCACTGTAGAGGTAAACCCACACGCCCTCCTCAAAGGCGGCAAACCCCTCTTCAACAGCATGGCGCTCCTAGAAAACGGCAAAATTCGCCAAATTTTTCATAAACGCTTGTTGCCCACCTACGACGTGTTTGATGAAGACCGCTACTTTGAGCCAGGGCGAGAGGCGAATCATTTTATGCTGGCATTGCAGGAGTCAGGCGTTAACGTGGTTGGTTCCACAAGCGAAGCAGGAGTCAATGACGTTAGAAGGAGTCAGGAGTCAGAAGTAACTCAAAGCTCAGAACGCTCACCCCACCGCACAGCGGAAGCAAACGATACCCCTCATTCCACCGCGCGGAAGCAAGCTACGCCCCTCACCCCTCACTCTCTTCACATCGGTGTCACCATCTGCGAAGACCTCTGGAACGATGAGGAGTTTTGGGGCAAACGGAGCTACACGGTAAACCCGATCGCCGACCTGGCACAGGAAGGTGTTGATCTCACCATTAATTTGTCTGCCTCTCCCTATACAGTAGGCAAGCAGCGGTTGCGCGAAGCCATGTTGAAGCATAGTGCCGTTCGGTTTGCCCAACCTGTCATTTATGCCAATCAGGTGGGTGGTAATGATGACTTAATTTTTGATGGTTGTAGCGTGGCATTTAACCGTCAGGGTGAGTTGGTGAGCCGTGCCCGCGCCTTTGAAACCGATCTGGTGGTGTTGGAGTTTTGTGATGGTGATTTGCAACCCGGTATGATCACTGCTCTACCAGAGCATGAAGACGCTGAAATCTGGGCAGCGTTGGTCTTAGGGGTGCGCGACTATGCACAGAAATGTGGCTTTTCAAAAGTCGTCATTGGGTTGAGCGGTGGTATTGACTCCGCTCTGGTCGCCGCGATCGCCGTTGAAGCACTCGGTCGTGCAAACGTTCTGGGTATTCTCATGCCCTCAACCTACAGTTCCGACCATTCCATCAAAGACGCGCTGGCGCTGGCTGCAAACCTGGGCATTCACACAGAAACTTTACCCATTGGTGAACTGATGCAGGCATACGACCATACCTTTGCTGCTCTCTTTGCAGGCACCGAGTTTGGGCTAGCAGAAGAAAACATCCAGTCGCGGATTCGCGGCAATTTATTGATGGCAATTTCCAACAAGTTTGGTCATCTGCTGCTTTCCACAGGCAACAAATCGGAAATGGCAGTTGGTTATTGCACACTGTATGGCGATATGAATGGTGGTTTAGCCGCGATCGCCGATATCCCTAAAACCCGCGTCTACTCCCTGTGTCGGTGGCTCAATGAAAGGCAAAAGGATAAAGGCGAAAGGATAAAGCATGAGCCGGACTTATCCTCCATCCTTCATCTTTTATCCTTCCTTGAAGTCATTCCCACAAACATTCTCACTAAGCTTCCCAGCGCCGAACTCAAGCCCGGTCAGGTAGACCAGGATTCACTGCCCGACTACGATACCCTGGATGATATTCTGATGCGGTTGATTCATCATCACCAAACGCCCGACCAGATTGTAGCGGCAGGACATGACCTTCAAACCGTTACTCAGATCGTGAAATTAGTTACACGCGCCGAGTTTAAGCGGCGGCAGGCTCCCCCCGGACTCAAAGTGACCGATCGCGCCTTTGGGACAGGATGGCGAATGCCGATCGCCAGTCGTTTAACGCCATAACGTTCGCCTGACTCGCAAAAAAGTGCTGACATGGGGTTGTTGGGTTCTGTGCTGAGCCTGAAAGCCTCCCAGCCTTGTGAAGAATTGGAAAAACATCATTTGCCAACCGTTGGGTATGACAGACAGAACGATTCTGCTCACATCTGAACAGCAGCGATGCCTTGCGCCAGGTCAAGCCTCCGATGGAACGTTAAGCTCAAACTGGGCTTTTGATGGGATGGTTTTGGCTGGAGCGTTTGGGTCAACAGCCAAGGTGTGAACGTTCTATGTGCTAATCGGTGTTAGACCGATACCCAAGCTGCTAGAGCTTTAGCGCGATCGCAAGAACGTGACTTCGAGGGTGGTGCAATCCTTCGCTTGGGCTAGCTTTGCGCATTTTGACTCTACGGAATGGGCAAGTAGTGAACTAGCCTCATGGTGGCACGAACGGTCATGTCAGCTTTGTTGGTTTTGATCAGAGAAAAGCAAACAGGAGCCGTAATGCCCTCAAACGAGGGTGAAGCCTTGGCAAATGACACTTCTGTAGAGGAAATTAGAGTAAGAATATGAATAGAACGACCTTCGCCGTAGCGATCGCCACAGAGCAACTCTGCGACAGCAGATGTTTGAGGGATATGAGTACCTATGCAAAGGTTACTAGCCATTGAGGAGGAGGAACGTTAGCTGCTTGGAGACAAATATAGAGTCCATTTGACATCTTTTATCATGTGAAAGCAGGCACCTACACCCTCTCATCTAGTCGCTATGGCATCTTCCAGCAGTCTCACTGATGCCGTAGGGGCGATGCTTGAACCCCTGCTGCCTCAAGTTTTACCGCAGAAGCAACGAACCCGACCTTGTGCTTGGACAAAGCGGGAGAGCATCGATGGCATCCTTTATCAACTGAAGCATGGCTGCAATGGGGCAGACTTACCCAAAGACTTGCCGCCCTACTCGACGGTCTATTGGCACGACAAGCAGTGGCGGGCGGCAGGCGTGATTGAGCAACTGATGCATACGTTACATGCACAAGTGCGGGCACAAGTGCAAAAAAAAGCCCCAGTGGACGACGTTAATCATCATTGACTCCCAAGCGGTGAAGCATACTTGTAATGCGAGTGTGGACTCGAAGGGGTTTTGTTTCTACAAAGCCACCAATGGGATTAAACAGCATCTCGCCGTGGACACGCTTGGCTTTCCCTTCTTCACTCACGGCACCAAAGCCAATGTTTCCGATGATGCCGGCTTGATTGAGATGCTGACACTCAACATCGACTATTTCCAAGCCAAACCCGTCACTCTGCCCAAGACCACCATCCTGCTAGACCACGGTGATCACATTGACGCTTTGACCAAGGCGTTAGAGCAGGTTTATCCCGAGATCATGACGAAAATCAGCTTTGCATGGTCAACGAAACCCTCGAAACAAGCGAAAGCAGCACAAGGCAAAGCGGGCTTTGTGCCAGCGGTGGCGCGTTGGGTCATCGAACGATCCAATGCTTGGATGAAGCGCTGTAAAAGTCTCGTGAAGCACTTTGAGCGCACCCTTGCTCATGCCACAACCAAGCTTAACCTCTGCTTTGTCAGGCTCATGCTGAAGCGGCTTGCAGCCCCTTCCTGAGATCTCAAATGGGTTCTATAGA
>Ga0163154_10000536_pt1 | contig 58569 bp, 52 predicted proteins | sample OliLakLV19MP9P1_FD_148649 | JGI IMG/M metagenome (GOLD analysis project Ga0163154, IMG submission 148649) | Freshwater microbial mat bacterial communities from Lake Vanda, McMurdo Dry Valleys, Antarctica - Oligotrophic Lake LV.19.MP9.P1 | ecosystem: Environmental > Aquatic > Freshwater > Lake >...
AACGTTTGTTTCCACGCTATTTTCTACAAACCTTCGACCTCTCCGAGGTCGGGAAAACATTGAAATGCTACATTTCTACAAACCTCTGACCTCTCCGAGGTCGTATGGCAAAAAGCATTTCAAAGCGGCTGGATAGTTACCAAATTGACGGGCTTTCCGTAACTTTTCAGCATCATAAATAGTGTCTGTCTTTAGAGTCCGATAGCTGCGTTGTATTTTGCCCCAAAACTGGTCATTTACGCGAGTAAACTCCCATTTTTAGGGCAAAACACGCCTTGTTCTCGAACTCTAAAGAGCAGACACGGGACTATAAAGACGGACACTAAATAGTGTCTGGATAACTGCGTTTTGGCAGGGTTTTAGAATTTAAACCGCCCGGCGGGCTTCCTTGTAGATCACGGAGTCTCGCGGAGTAAAGGGAGTCTCACAGAGGGCTTAACTCCGCGCGTAATATCGTCAACTTAAGGTTTTTTAGGTGTAATCTGCTGAGGCACGAAGCAGGTGATCGCTCAAAAAACCGGTTCGCGAATCGCGAAAATTGAGACGACACCTGCCGCTTTAGGGCGGCGAGATGTCGCCTCAATTTTCGCTAAGTTGACGACATTAAACTCCGCGAGACTCCGTGTCACCTGCTCCTTTGGGACAGCTTAGCCCCTTATTCGGGCTGAGTATAACGCAGCTATCGGACTATAAAGACGGACACTAATCAAAGGTCAACCAGCTGAAGCTGGTGACCACAAAACTGTCCCTATGCAACAGCATTGGACCACCTACCAACCCAGCGACCCTTAGTCTATATGGCTTTGTTTGTGGACAGCGAAGGCAACCGGCTGGCGCTGCACTCAGAGGGGTGATGTTGAAGGGCAAGTTGGGAAGAGGCAAAGAGGCAAAGGGGCAAATTTGCAAAAGGCAAAGGGGCAAAAACGCTTGTTCTTGCCCCTTGCATATTTGCCAACTTGCCAATTTGCGGTTTAATCTTCCTGCTTGCCAGAGCCTTTACCTTTACCCGGATGTCCGGGGCGGTCGCCTTTATGCGATTTCATCTTTTCTTTTTTCTTTTCTTTGTTCATTTTGAATTGCTCGTACTGTTCCGGCGTCAGCACTTTGTTCAGTTCCGCCTGGCGCGAAGCTTCCAGCGTTTGCATTTCAGCCTTGCGCTTTTCGCGCTCCACGCGCGCTTTCTCGTGAACTACCTCCATCTTCGCCGCGTGCTTTTTGTTGATGTCGAGCACCTTTCCGTATTGATCGTCATTCAGACCCAGCTCTGCTTTCTGGCGGTCGGTTATTTTTTGTGCGCGTTCTTCAGCCATCATCGGCTCCTTCTGGCCACGGCCTTGCTTTTCATCCCCGGATTGCGCGTAAAGCGCGTTCGACAAGATCAGGGCTAAACCGAGACACAGGAATTGAAATGCTTTTTTTGTGATTTTCATAGTAAATTTGATTGTTTGCAGTTTTGACGCAACAACCGGGGGTTGGGTTTAGTATGGAGAGCCTTAAAGTAATGTTAAAGGCAGAAGTGGGGTGGTGCGAGTCAGAACCATTACCTTTGCAGCTTATGGAACTCAACTACAAAACCTACGGACAAGGCGAACCCCTGCTCATTCTGCACGGGCTTTTCGGAACTTTGGATAATTGGCAAACCATCGCCAAAAAATTGGCGGACTACTACACGGTTTATGTGCCCGACCTGCGCAACCACGGCCGCTCGCCGCACCTGCCTGACATGGATTACCCCATCATGGCAGAAGACCTGAAAGCGTTCATGGAAGCACACTGGATGTTCAAAGCGCACATCATCGGGCATTCAATGGGCGGTAAAGTCGCCATGCAATTCGCCCTGCATTATCCTGATATGACCGACAAACTAATCGTAGTGGACATCGCGCCCAAAGCCTACGCCGGTGGCCACGACGAAATTTTCGACGCCCTGCTGGCGCTGGATTTGGACACCATTTCGGAACGGGAAGACGCGGACGCTTTTTTGGAAACCCGCATCCCGGATAAAGGCGTGCGGCAGTTTTTGATGAAAAACCTGACCCGCAACAAGGCCGGCGGGTACGAATGGAAAATGAATCTTCCAGCGCTGGTTGCCCGCTATCCCGATATTTTGGCACCCGTTGACGGCGATGCTTTTAACGGCCCAACGTTGTTCCTGCGCGGCGAACTGTCGAACTACGTCCTCGACAGCGATTTGCCCGACATCCGAAAACTTTTTCCCAACGCGGAACTCGATACCGTCCCAGGTGCCGGACATTGGGTGCATGCGGATCAGCCAGTGGGGTTGTTGGAGCAGGTGATGGTTTTTTTGAAATAAATGACCAATAATAATGAACATACTCAACCTCCCCACCTACGCCATTCACCTCGGCGATTTGCGCGAAAGCGCCGGCGACTGGCTGCGCGGGCGAAACTATTCCAAACTTGCAATTCTGGTTGACGAAAATACGGCGCAGCATTGCCTGCCGGTATGGCTGGAAAAAACCGGGTTGGAAGACTTTCAGCTCATTCGAATCGCAGCAGGCGAACAGCACAAAAATATCGAAACCTGCCAGACGATCTGGCGGCAGATGCTGGCGTTTGGCCTCGACCGGCGTTCGTTGCTCCTCAACCTCGGTGGCGGCGTCATTGGGGATATGGGCGGCTTTTGCGCAGCGACGTTCAAACGAGGGATGGATTTTGTTCAGGTGCCGACCACCTTGTTGTCGCAGATAGACGCTTCCGTTGGCGGCAAGCTGGGCATTGATTTTATGCAGGTGAAAAACAGCATCGGCGTTTTTCAGGATCCCGTTGCGGTGTTTATTGATGCTGATTTTTTAAAAACCCTGCCCTATCGGGAATTGCGCAGCGGCTTTGCCGAAATGCTGAAACACGCCCTCATTGCTGACGCAGGGCAGTGGCAAAAGCTGATTCAGCTGGAAAACCTGGCTGTGCCGGACTGGCTGCCTTATATCCTCCATTCACTGCGTATCAAACAGGGCATCGTGGAAACCGACCCTTTCGAGCGCGGCATCCGCAAAGCGCTCAACTTCGGGCACACCATTGGTCACGCCCTCGAAGGCCATGCCTTAGCGTCGGAACACCCGCTGCTACACGGTGAGGCCATTGCCGCAGGTATGATTGCGGAAAGCTACCTTTCGCACCGGAAACAGGGACTACCCATGCGCGATGTGGAGGCCATTGCCACTTATCTGAACCGCATTTATGGAACGTTTAAGATAGAAAAATCCAATTATCCTGCGTACTTCGCATTGATGCAGCAAGACAAAAAAAACGAAAACGGACAAATCATGTTCAGCCTCATCCACCCGATTGGAAACGCGGTGGTGAATGTGGCCTGCGACGACGCGGAGATTGAGGTAGCGCTCGACTATACAAGCGCGTTGCAAGGTATTTTTTGATGAGAACCCGGAGCGTTGTATCTTTATGGTTTAAATCCTCCATTTTATGAGCGAAGCCAGACTTCCGAGGCAAGGCAAATTGGTTACCACAGGCGTTATTGTCACCATAATTTTGGTGGTAGTCCTCGTTTTTTCCAACGCCACATTCCTTACCATTGAACCCGGCCATCAGGGGGTCTTGTTCCGCCGCTTTGGCGTCGGACTTGATAAGGAACACATCTACTACTCGGGATTCCACATGCTGGCACCCTGGAACATCATGTACGTCTACGACATGCGCGAGCAGCAGCTCGAAGAACAAATGGAGGTGCTTTCGCGAAACGGCCTCACCATCAATGTGGACATTACGGTGCGCGTCAATCCCATGTACGACAAAATTGGCAGCCTCCACGAGAAGTTCGGCATCGAATACATCAACTCTTTGGTGCGCTCTGAAGTGCGTTCGTCAGTGCGCAAAATCATTGGTCGTTACGACCCGGAAGAACTCTATTCGAGCAAGCGGGAAGAAGTGCAACAGCAAATCCAGAAGGATTTGGAAGCGGCGCTGGTCAACAATTACGTTGAGTTGCGCGCCACGCTGATCCGCGGCATCCAGTTGCCCGAAAAAGTGCGCTTGGCCATCGAAGACAAAATCGAGTCGGAACAACAGGCCCTCAAATACGAATACATCCTGCAGCAGGAGCGGAAAGAGTCGGAGCGCAAAATCATCGAAGCGAAAGCCAAAGCCGACGCCAACCAGATCCTCAACGCCAGTCTTTCTGATAAAATTCTCAAAGATAAAGGCATCGAAGCCACGCTGAAATTGGCCAATTCCCCCAACACCAAGGTCATTGTTATTGGCGATAAAGGCAGTGGGTTGCCGCTGATTTTGGGTGGAAATTAATGTGGTCGCCAGCTTTAGCTGGCTGACCCTAAATCCCGAAAAAGCGCCTATTATTTAACAAACATCCGAGGAAATATTTGCTTTCCCGCACGGCATTCCAACCAATACACGCCTGCTGTCATAGCAGAAACGTCGAGTTCATCTTTCCATGCGGAGTGATTAAATTCCTGATGTAAAACAAGCCGGCCCATCGCATCAAAAAGGCGGAAAGCCCTGGGTGACGTGGTAATTGTCCCTTCAAGCTGAACACCAAGTAAGCCCTGAACAGGATTGGGAAATAACTGCAAGCCGGTTTGACCGGAGTGTTCGCTCGTTCCAACTACCGGCTCTGGCAGCGTTCCCCTTTCTTCCGCAATCACTTCCCGCATTGTGGCAGCCTGCTCATGTGTGAACAAGTTTGCACAGTCGGGGATCGCATCCATAAAATTCATAAACATGATACCGGGAAATTCAGGAGAGCAAACATCTGTTAATGGAAACACCGGGCAGTTACCGTTTGTTAACCAACTAAATGTATACTGAAGGGGCGTATCCTCAATACCGTCGTCCCATTCACACGAAAATTCAAGGCCAAAAGTATGCCTAAGGCCGAGGTAATGACCTAATTCATGGGTAAGGATGCGATTTGTCTCGAAATCAAGCGGGTTGGAAGCGACTACGACCCCGTCGAAAGGCATCCCATGGTGGCTTGGATCTGTTGTATAACCCAAAGAGTAGCGGTGGCGCTGTTTTTATAGCAAAGAGATTTATGGTTTTGTAATATTCAATTCTACCTCCTAAACAGCATCTGTTTAGCATTCAACTAAGCCTGCGGGCTCTGCGCTGACCTCCCATACAAAGCCGCGTACCGTGCTATATACTTCCCAATAATATCAAACTCCAGATTCACCCGATCTCCCGGGCGAAGTCGGTGAAACGTCGTGTGTTCCCACGTATAAGGAATAATGGCTACCGAAAACAGATCGTCGTGCGGCGAAACCACCGTCAAACTAACACCATTCACACAAATCGAACCTTTGTCCACCAGCAGGCGCTCTGGGGAAGGCTCGTATCGAAAATGCACATACCAGCTCCCGCCAGCTTCTTCCACCGCTGTGCAAACGCCCGTCGCATCCACATGCCCCTGCACAATATGCCCGTCTAAGCGCGCACCAGAAACCATGGCGCGCTCAAGATTCACCGGATCGCCTTCGCGCAGGTCGCCGAGGTTAGAACGCAGCAACGTTTCCGCCACTGCGGTCACGGTATGAACGCCGGGCAACAACGCCGTCACTGTGAGGCAAACGCCGTTGTGCGCCAGGCTTTGATCTATTTTCAAAGCTTCTGAAAGCTGTGATTCGATGTCAAAATGTACGTTTTCGCCTTCCCGGCGAATGGAAGCAACCCTTCCCAGCGCTTCGATGATTCCTGTGAACATAGTATTATTTTCCGCCTCTGAGCAATTCAATATACCCGCTAAGAATCTGCGGGTTCTGTACAATACCGGCTACCCGGCGTTCAAAAATGCGGCAGGTGTAATAGTACACGCCGTCGGTAAGCATTTCGCCACGTATATTTCGGCCATCCCAACTGATATCTGGGTCTTTGGTTTGGAACACCAATTGCCCCCAGCGGTTGAATACATTCATTTCGATGCTTTCAATAAAACAGTAAGGATAAGGCTTGAACTCATCGTTTTGCCCGTCGCCGTTGGGCGTAAAGGTATTCGGCAACACGTAGGACGGGCAATTATCCACACAAATTATATTGCTGAAAGCACTTTCATTGAAGAAGGTATCCACGGCGGTCACAGCATAGCAGCCTGCAATGCCGAATTCGGGTTTGTGTTCCCACGTCAGCCTGCCGGAATCGTCGAATTCAGCCACCCGGGCAAAAGCGCTGCCTTCAAACGGCGCATAATAAACCCGATACCCCGTTACATCATCCGTCTCGACGCACAATTGCACCGGGTTCACCCAGCGCAGGGAATTGAACAGCGCCGTCTCATCTGTACAGCGGATGTCCTGTTTACAAATATTGCTCACCTCTAAAGTTGGCGGACACGGCGCTACGTTGTCTACGGGCACAGCGCACAACTCCTGCGAGAAGTTGAGCAGCGGGCTGATCACGCCTTCCACGCCATAGGATCCGATGCTTTTCACCCGGTAACAATATTCTTTGCCATTGATGAGGCCAACATCGGAATAGGCTTGTTCAAGCACGGTCGTCAGCGAGTCGAATACGCCGAAAGCATTCCTTCGAAAAACAACGTATTTGAAATTATCCCAGGGTACAATCTCCGTCCACGACAAGTTGAGCCGATTGTCGGTTGGCGCGCTGCTCAGGAAAACGGAAGAGGCCGGATTAGTGGCACCCAGCGGCTCGGCTTCGCCATTTACATAAAAATTGATTTTGTAACTATAAGCCTGCCCTGCCGTATTCAGTCCTGGATCAATAAAGCAGGTGTCGTTGGCTGTCGCAAGAAAGTCGCTGAAGAAATCCACGCCAATTGGGCGGAAATCGGCATCGGCTACGGTTTGCCCATCAGCGCGCAACACTTCGTAGCGGTAAGGTCCCGGATTGACAATCGTATCCAGGTCAACCGGCTTGGGTTTAGACCAGCAGACTTCCATCTGCCCGTCGGCTGCCCCGGTCTGAAGCACGCTCACATGCGTAATGAGCGGCACATCCCGGCTCAACTGCACGCAGGTTTCCTCTGAAGGCAAGCTTTCCACGCGGTTGTAGAAAAAGTCTCCTCCCGGGGTCGTTTTGGCAAAAATTGCGAGCACGCGGTAGCAGTAAGTACGCCCCCGTTCCACATTCACGTCTTTATAATAGTACCGGTCGGCTTGTTCTGTTTTGATCGGCTGCGGCGTAACCTGAACATAACCCTGACCTTCCAGACCGGGCGTACAATTGTCTAACGGGAAGTTATTGCTGCCTTCCCGTCGCCACACCGTGAAGCCTTTGAAATAATTTTCCTCCGCTGCATCACAGGAATAAGGCTTAAGCCAGGTGAGTTCCACCTGCCCCGATCCCGGATTGGAGCGTACGTCTTCCGGCGGCGGCCCGACTACTTTAATCCGAACCGTTTTTAAGGTGGCCAGCCCCGATTCACCGTCGAAGAAATCGTCGGTTGCTTTAAATACAACCGTATAGTATTGATTACCAATGTGTTCGCAGGTTGTTTGCCAGCGGAAAACCTTTACAACAGGGTCATTCTGAAAACCGGATGTCGGCGGTTCGAAGGTTGCCGGGCTAAAGGGTACAAAAAATGGTCCGCCTTCTGCCTCCAGTTTTACTTTTTGATTTGTTTCAAACAGCGGCGCGCCGGCCGTTACGGTAATTTCCACCAGCTCGCCCGCAATGACGCAGATTTCATCGAAGGTAGTTGTCACAGTCGGTGGCTGATTGTCGCATTCCCGGATCAGGATTTGCATGTCCCGCAACACAATGTCCATTACAATACCATTGCGATAGGAAATGATGTGCATGGCGATGTTGTATTCCCCTGGCTGCTGGGGCGAATTCCAGATGATTTCTCCGGTGATTGGATTGATGCTGATGTCGTTGTTCAGAGGGGTCAATTGATCCGGCCAAAGGTAATTGGGCACCGGCGTTCCTACATCCTGGAGCGGCACCACCAACTCGTAGGCTAAGCTGTCGTTGTCTTCGTCGTAAGCGTTGGGGTTATGGGTAAAAACTTTGCCAACGCAGCCGAAGTCAATCGGTTCCTGTAAAAGGACAGGCGTGTTGTTGCAGCCCTGGAATTGCGGATTGGGAAAAGTATACGTCGTTTGAAGGTGAAATTTAATCTGGACGGAATTTGGAGGATTCACATTGATAATACCGGCATTGCGGTTGGGGTCGGTCATGGAAATTTTATAAGTACTCCGGGCGGCGTAGGTGTGAAACGCCATATAAATGTTCTTTTTGGTATCATTTTCGAGCGGTTCTCCTTTTGGGGGCGACCCCGGGCCATTCATCCGGGCGACCCGTTCGCACGTGCCGTCTCCCCAGCAAATGGTCAGTGTATCGCGGTCAGCGTCAACGCTGCTGGTTTTGGTATAGGTGACAACCGTTGCCTTAATGGTATTGCTTTCAACACAATCACCTACTATTTGAATGCTAATTTCCCCGGCGCGGTTGTGCGTAGCCTGAGCGACGGTATGCAGCATCAAAGCAAAAATTGCTGTCAGACAAAGGGCGTATAGTTGTTTTCGCATAGCTTTATACATTGATATTGAGGATGGACAAGCAAGTTAATAACTTTCAAGATAATGCTTTGTATGCTGCTTTACAAAAGCTTTATTTTGTGTCTGTCTTTAGAGTCCGATAACTGCTTTATGCTCGACCCCAAAAGCGGTCATTTAGGCCGGGGTGACATCTCGCTGCGGCGCATAGCCTGTGCGCAGGCCGCAGCAGGGGTCATCCCGGTTTTCGGGTTCCCAAAATCCTGAGACGACACCTGCCGCTTGCGCACAAAGCCAACCCAGGCGAGATGTCGCCTCAGGCCGGGACTATTTCGTGTCTGTCTTTATAGTCCACTAGCTGCGTTATGCCCGACTCTTGGTATAGAACACTCCGAAACGCATTTTTCTTTTACCGGGGTTGAACTTTTATTTATAACCAGGATTCGGAAGGACAGTTTAACGTTGCCAGCATACTACCGGACATTTTCATTTCGGAGCTTCAAACCTCGGGGGTTTTAAAAACCTGCAAGGTCTCATTACGCGAAAATGTCCGGTAGTATGCCTTGCCAGATCCCAATTGCATACAAACGACCTTGTTGTAAGGCATAGTCTAAAAAAAAAGCTATCTTCGCCCCTCGCCTGAACCAAAATAAAGCCACGTTTGCGCTGCAATGCAGCAGTTTTGCCGGGAAAATGGATGCCCTGGCTGAGACTGCATGGAGCAAAGTACAAAACAAAAACTAAACGATTAATTACTGTCATGATCAATCTGATACTTTTTGGCCCTCCTGGATCGGGCAAGGGCACACAAGCGGCGATGTTGGTGAACCGTTACGGACTGCTGCACATTTCCACCGGGGATTTATTCCGCTACGAACTGAGCAACGATACGCCCCTGGGGATTGAAGCCAGAGGGTACATGCAAAGAGGGGAATTAGTGCCGGATTCGATAACAATAGGCATGTTGCGCAACAAAGTTGAAGCCAATCCGGACGTTCCGGGGTATATTTTTGATGGCTTTCCGCGCAATATTGTGCAATCTGAAGCTTTAGATGCACTGCTGGCAGAAAAAGGGCAGGCGGTTTCCGGGTTGTTGATGCTGGAAGTGTCGGATGAAGAAATTGTAAAACGCATCGTCGGAAGGGGTGCTACTTCAGGCCGCGCAGATGATCTGGACGAAAGCATCATCCGAAACCGGATTGACGTTTACAAAAAAGAAACAACGCCGGTATTTGATTATTATCATCGCCTTGGCAAGGCACAAAAAATTCAAGGCGTTGGCGCCGTCGAAACCATTTTCGAGCGTTTGTGCGCTGAAATAGACCATATAAATGGCTGAACAAAACTTCGTGGATTATGTCAAAATTTGCTGTCGCTCTGGCGCCGGTGGTGCAGGCATGACCCATTTTTATCGCGATAAATTTACCACAAAAGGCGGTCCCGACGGCGGCGACGGCGGACGCGGCGGGCACATCATCTTGCGCGGCAACCGGAACATGTGGACTCTGCTGGCTCTGAAATACCGCAAGCACGTCATCGCAGAACGCGGCCACAATGGCTCCGACGGCAACAAGACTGGCGGCTACGGCAACGATGTCATCCTCGATGTTCCGCTGGGAACGGTCGCCAAAGACTCAGAAACCGGCGAAATCCACTTCGAAATCACCCGGGATGGCGAAAAACGCATCTTAGTCTCCGGCGGACGAGGCGGTCTGGGCAATTCCAATTTTAAATCGTCAACCAACCAGACACCCCGCTATTCCCAGCCCGGCGAACCCGGACGGGAAGAATGGAAAATTCTGGAGTTGAAAGTGCTCGCCGATGTAGGATTGGTCGGATTTCCCAATGCCGGAAAATCTACTTTGCTGTCGGTCATCACTGCCGCCAAGCCCGAAATCGGTGCCTATCCGTTTACGACTTTAGTGCCCAACCTGGGCATTGTGCAATACCGGGACGGCCGTTCCTTTATCATGGCAGACATTCCCGGCATCATTGAGGATGCGCACCTCGGGCGCGGCTTAGGGCATCGCTTCCTGCGCCACGTTGAACGCAATTCCACCTTGTTGTTTTTGATCCCTTGCGATTCAGACAACATCGGGAAAGAATTCGACATTCTGATGAATGAATTGGAGATGTACAACCCCGAACTGTTGGACAAGCCCCGCATCTTGGCCATCACCAAATGCGATATGATTGACCCGGGCATGCAGGAGGAAATGAAAGCTGATTTGCCGGAAGGCGTAGAAAGCCTGTTTATTTCTTCGGTAGCCAATCAAGGCCTGGAACCGCTGAAGGATTTGCTTTGGACGACCATCAATGCGCATTCACCGCCACCGCCGCCCGAGCCCGATGAGTTCTATGGAGAGGAGGGGCTTACGCTTTAGATGGGGCACTTAGGGTCGCTGAACGAATAAGGGTCACTTTTCCAGGAGTCATTTTCCTCCTATCCTTCGTTGGAGAACCGCCTCCCTTAGCTCAGGCTAAGGTCGGGAACCTCCGCCTCGGTTAGAAGCAAAATTACTTACCCTGTCGAAAGTGACCCTTATTCATTCAGCGCCCCTAACACAGCAAGCCTGCGAGATTCGGAATACTTCTACTTCCTGCATTCAGGCGTTTTTTGACGGCATGCGGAGGCATCGCAACCGCGTGTTTGTGGCTTTCCGGCAACTTATCCCCTCGTCGTGTCGTTTTATCTTTAACTGATGTCGGTAGACACAAACCAAAAACATGCTTCCCATGAAAAACATCCCTGTAATTTTCGCTATCCTGTTGGCTGTTTCGGTGCTTTCCTGCGACTTCAAAAAAGCCGAAGGCAGAAGCGAGACCGAAAGCCCGGTAAATGCGCTTGGCATGACCGAATCTGCGGCAACGCCGGGAGTGCAGTCGCAAGCTTGTAAAGATGTGGCGCTGGAAATCCTAACCACTTCGACCCGGTTCGAAGCACTGACAAAAGCACTCCACGAGGCCGTTGTCAAAAATGGAGGCACTGGTTTTGGAATTACCCTGGAAGGCAGCCCCGAAGCTGAAAAAGATGCGCTGGACTATTCGCCAACCTATGATTTTAGCCTCCACGAAAACTATCCGGATCACAATGTCGTCGTCGCTCGGTTCACCTTTAATCCTACGGAGCAGCAATTTTATGAATATGATTCGATAACGGATAAATTGAATCCAATTGCCTTTGACAAAAGTTTGCTGGAAAAATTAAAGCAGGTTTGCCAATAGCGATTGTCTCAGACAATCGCTGCTATTTCCTTCGATTTTTGGCACGGGCTTTTGCAGATTTGCCAACTTGCAAGTTTGCCCCAATTTTCAAATCCCTCACTTCCCTCTTTTTCCAATAATCTCAAACGCCTGCTCCAGGCGGTTCCCCTTCTCATCCACCAACGTCAGCAGGTGTTTCCCTTCCGGCGGATTCAGTTCCATGCTGTGAAAATGCGTCGTGCTGCCCCGGTATTCGCTGTCTATATGCCAATAAATGGTCGTTTCCGGACTGCGGTGCGCAACGGAAAACACGGTGCGCGACAACTGTCCGTCTAAATCTATGGGCACGTAAATGCGGGTTGGTTGCTTTGGGTAAATCAGTTCCATCATCGCTTCGTTGTTCGCCTGGCCAGAAGCACAATCGGCCCGGAAGGGTGGAAGGGTTCGATAGCCCGGATTTTTACTTTTGTAGTAGTGTTCTTCCAAAGGCGGCAAGACAAACCACGCCTGGTGTACCATATTTGAAGGCGTTTCGCATTCGGCGTCTACCTGCCAGCGTTGCGTTTTGTCTAAATGGATCGTGCGGTGGTAGGGACAACCCGCCGCTTTTAGTCCCGAGGCGGGGGACCAGACGCTATCCACCTGCGGACAAATATCAAGCGCCCGGAAGCCGCTTTCCCGACAAGTGGGAATGCGCCTCATCTCGTCGTACGGAGGCCGGAACCAACTCCCGTCGGCAGGCAGGATGTTCAGAATGTCAAACAGTGCCGGCGCCGCAGCCATAGCGCCCATAAGCCCGGGGCGACCCTCCCCATCGGCATTGCCCACCCATACGCCAATGGCGTAGTGCGGCGTGACCCCCACCGCCCAGGCGTCGCGAAAACCAAAGCTGGTACCCGTTTTCCAGGCAATGCGGCGGCTCGATTCAAACGCCTCCCAGTCGCCCAGCGCATTCGGGCGCTCCAATTGCTGCATCGCATCGAATGCAAACCAGGTTCCCGCCGCGCCGATTAAAGGCGGTTCTTCCAACAGGTCATTGCGGGAAGCTGGCGTAGTTTTGACGCCAAACAGGTAGTTGGCCGGGCGAAAATCCTGAGCGTCGTAGCGGCCGTCGCGGGGGTAAAATTGCCCCAGCATCCGGCTCATGCAGGCGTAAGCGTTCGTGATGTCTCCGAGGGTAGCTTCCGCGCCGCCCAATATGAGCGGCAAGCCATAGTGTCCGGGATGCCGGTCTATGGTGTTGAACCCGAGGCGTTTTAAGTCAAAGTGAAATTTTTCCAAGCCATATTGCTGCAACATCCGGACAAACGGCACATTCAGCGAACGGACTAAAGCCCGGCGCGCTGTCACCACGCCGTCGTAGCGCAGGTGAAAGTTTTCGGGGCGGTAACCGTGCATGATGGTCGGCACATCCGGAACTAAACTATTGGGCAGGAGCTGGCCGTTTTGCAGCAGCAGGGTGTACAGGAATGGTTTCAGGATACTGCCCGTGCTGCGCCGCGCGGTGATCACATCTACTTCGGCACCGTGTTCTTCGCCAGCGTCAATCACATTGCCCACGTAAGCGATGATATTGCCCGTTTCCACTTCGATGACGATGGCGGCTAAGTTGTGGATGCCGTTCTGCCGCAGCAGTTGTTGCTGACGTGCTGCAATTTCCGTCACGCGGCGTTGCAGGTCTTGTTGCAGGGTCGTTCGGATGCGGGAGTGTGGCGCTTTGCCAGTTTTTACCTGTTCCCGCCAGGCGCGGTCGAGCAGGTGGGGCGCCAAACGGGGCAGGGGATGCGGCTGCTCGGGCAGGGGTTCTTCTTTGGCCAATTCCCACGACGTTCGATCCAACGCGCCAGCTTCCAGCAAGCGGTCGAGCAGGCGATTGCGCTTGTCGAACAGCGCCTGCCGGTTGCGTCCGGGGTGGATGAGCGCCGGACTGTTGGGCAACACCGCCAATGTGGCCGCTTCCGCCCAGGAAAGCTGCCAGGGGCTTTTGCCAAAATAGCGCCAGGAAGCGGCGTCAAGGCCGACCACGTTGCCACCGAAAGGGGCATGAGCCGCGTAAAGGCGCAGGATTTTAGATTTGCGGTAGCCCAATTCCAGCCGGGTGGCGAGGATGGCCTCGATGAATTTTTGCCAAAGGTTGCGCGATTTGTTGCCACGCGCCATGCGAATGACCTGCATGGTGAGGGTGCTGCCCCCGCTGACGACTTTGCCGCTGCGGATGTTTTGCCCCATCGCCCGCACCAAACTGAGCGGATCAATGCCGGGGTGGTACCAGAAGCGTCGGTCTTCAAATTCAACCAAAGCACGTGCAAATTTTTCCGGGATGCTGTCGGCTTGCGGAAAGCGCCATTGGCCGTCGTCGGCAATGCGCGCGCCAAGCAGGTTGCCCGCGTGGTCTTCGAGCACCATGCAGGTTGGTTGGTCGAACAAGGGCCTTGGCAGGCAGAAAATGTAAGCCAACCCCAATATGGCCAATGCCGCGAAGGTTTTCCGGCGGTGTTGCCGGAAGAGGAAGTGGTTGAGGCGTTTTATGCGTTCTTTGAACATGCTTTAGCGAAATACGGGAAAAGACTGTAAATTAGCGATGATTTTAATCTTTTAGTATAATGAAAAAACGCTATCCGCGAACCCTTTCTTCGGGAACCAACAATACCGTGATTGCTTTATCTGAAACGGAAGCTGGGAAACTTTTCACCGGCGACACGCGCTCCGACATTGGTTCGGAAGCCGAAAAAATGCGCTTTGCCAATGCCATCAATAGCGTGGTTGTGCACTTTTTACGGCTGGATGAGCTGAACGACGACACAGAAATGCTGGTCATGGAACGGCTCTATCCAATGGATTTTCGCGCTTACGAATACGAAAAACGCGAATTGTGGTTAGACGTGCTGGAATCGGAATTGCACGAACTACATCAAAAAGGTTTTGCCCACCGCGACCTGCGCCGCCCGTCGGATATGCCGGGAGAGCGCTTCGACAACATCTTCCTTACGCCTCAGGGCTTTCGCTTGATAGACGTTGGCATTTCTGCCCTCTTTTCGCAAGTGGGCGAACGCTTATTCGACCGCTATGTCGCCCAGGAACTCACCGAGTTGGAGGCGTTTCGTCAATTCGTGTTGTCCAGATAATTCTTAAGTAGTGTCTGTCTTTTTAGTCGAGTGTCTGTCTTTATAGTCCGATAGTTGCAAAGGGAGCAAACGACATCCTCACTACCCGTCTACTAATTCGGCTTAATCGTTTGCACCCACAATTCCGCTCCATTGCTGTCATAAATTTTTACCGTCAGCATCCTTGATGTTCGCGGCCCTGAAAATTCCAACACTCCAAAATTGCGCTTCAGCACTAAAGTACCTTCCACGTGGTATTTATTGTCTTCGGTCACGTTGAATGCATGGCCAGCAGTGAGCGGCGAGATGGTGATGTCGGTCACCAAATTGCCTGCGCCATTGGTGTATTGGTCCATTTCCGTGTGGTGGCGGTCGCCGGTGAGGAACACCACCCCTTTGATTTTTTCTTCTTCGATGCGTTTGAGCAGGTATTCGCGCTCTTCCGGGTAATAGTTGATGTAATTTTCGTGAACAGCAGCGGTGTTCAGCACTTGCCCGCCGATAGCGACCATTTTAAACGGTGCCCGACTTGCGGCCAGTCCATCAATCAGCCACTCCAATTGCTCCTTGCCCAGCATGGTGCGGTCGCCGGTTTTTCGGTTGTCCGGTGCGCGGTTATAGCGGTTGTCCAACAGGAAAAAATCAACATCGGCAAACTGGAAAAAGCTGGTGATGCCTTTGCTATTGTCGAGGCCGTAGGAAGGGTTGGCCCAAAAAAGTTTGAAAGCTTCCAGCGTATGGTGTTTTTGCGCAAAGCTGCGGTCGGAATTATCGGGGCCAAAATCGTGGTCGTCCCAGATGGCGTAGTTGTGCGTAGACGCAAGCAGCGCCTGCATTTCCGGAATAGAACGCGAGTGGGTGTAGCGTTTCAGGATGCCGGTGCGGGTATTCCAGTCCACCTCCCTCAGATAGGTGTTGTCGCCGAGCCAAAGCATGGCATCGGGCCGCATTTTATGGATGCTTTGAAAGATTTGGTAATCTGCACCGTAGGGTTTGCCGGGGCGGTCGTATTGCGTTTCATTGACGTAAGCGCAACTGCCAATGGCCATTTTGAAAGCAGGCGGGTCGGTGCGCCACTGCCACAGGGTTTGGGTCTGAAAAGTGGTCGGGTAGTCCAATTTCACGGGCTTCCCGTCAATCAGCAGCAAATAATCGTAGCGGTTGCCGGGTTCCACGCGGTCGGCCAAAAGGTGGGCGGTAAAAGCCGTTTCTGCAGTTGTTATCACCGCCGTCGTGTGCAGGGTATCGGCAGGTTTGGAAGCGACCCAGTAGCGAATCTGCACTTTAGCCGCTTTTTTGGTTTGCACCCAAAGCAAAACTTCCTGCATTTCGGAATAACCCACCATCGGGCCGGATTGTAGTAGCGTTGTTGTTTGGGCGCTTGGCGCAAAAGTAAACAGGAAAAAGATAAAGCACGTGAACACGTAGCGCATGGCAAGCAAGTTTTGGTTCGTGCGCTAAAGTACGGCTTTCCTTTATTACTCCCCAGGATATTGCGCAGCATACATGGTGAACGGAGTGCTCCGAAAGCAAAAATCGAATAAACTTGCTTTCTTTGTGCTACAAGGCAACTACAAAGTAAACGAATTGGATGAACACCGGCAGGTAGTTAAGGCCATTGATAAACGCAGGGTGGAAAGCGTGCGCATCTTAGAGCTTGTTCGGGCTTCCGTCAATCGGCTACGAACGGCAAATTTTATTTTATACTGCATTGAATTTTTTCGCCGTAGCTGCCGGCTACGTCTGCAAAATTCGCTTTGTCTAAAATAAAATTTCCTCGCCCTTGCTCGATCACGAAAACCCGAACAAGCTCTTGAAACCATAAAAGCAGTCTATTATGGAAAATTCCGAGTTTTTAATTTATCAATCCGAAGATGGCACGACCAAAATAGAAGTGCGCATGGTGGATGAAACGGTTTGGCTCACCCTGAACCAATTGGCAGAACTGTTTGTAACCACCAAACAAAACATTAATCTCCACATCAAAAATATCTTAAAAGAAGGCGAATTAACTGAAACTGCAACTGTCAAGGAATACTTGACAGTTCAGCAGGAGGGCAGTCGTTTTGTCAACAGAAGCTTACATTACTACAACCTCGACATGATTATCTCTGTTGGCTATCGGGTTAACTCACATCGGGGTACGCAATTCCGTATATGGGCAACGCAGCGGCTAAGAGAGTACATCATCAAAGGGTTTACACTGGATGACGAACGCCTGAAACGCGCCGGAGCGATGAACTACTTTGACGAACTTTTGGCTCGCATCCGCGACATTCGGAGTTCAGAAAAGGTTTTTTATCAAAAAGTGAAAGACATTTACTCGACCAGCATTGCTTACGAGCCAATGCTGAAAGTACGCAGGAATTTTTCAAAATTGTGCAGAATAAACTGCTTTGGGCGGTCAGTCAGCATACGGCAGCCGAGATCATCCGGGATCGCGCAGACGCTGCCCAACCCAATATGGGACTGACAACCTGGGCAGGAAAAAACATCCGGAAAACGGATGTCACTATTGCTAAGAACTACCTGAATGAAGAAGAGATAATAGCTTTAAACCTGTTGGTAGAACAATACCTTGCTTTTGCAGAAGCCCAGGCGCAGCAACGCAAACCCATGTATATGCGCGACTGGGTAAAGAGACTAAACGACATTCTCACCATCAATGAGCGTCAGATTCTGGAGCACGCCGAACGCATTACCAAGCAGTTGGCTGATGAATTGGCAGAAAAGCAATTTCAACAGTTTAAGGTTAAGCAACAGGAAATGTCCAAAGCAGAAAGCCTCAAAGAATTAGAAAGTGATTTAAAAAAACTGAACCCTGGCAACAGGAGAAACCATGATTGATGACCCATGCTACTGGACATTTTAAAGAATCAGATAAAAATGGAGTAACGTTTCCTAAACTTTTAAAGTCTTCGGTGTGGACACATAATGGGCAACTGGGACTTAAGAAACCTGGCGCTTGCCGAAAAAAGAATGCGTTTATGTGCTTGACAGCACTGTCGGTTTCTGGTCTTTTGTTCTTCTTTTACGTTGTCACTCCCGCTACTGCTGAGCGTGGGCAGTGCATCATAACACATCATTGTTTGTCATTCCCGCAGGGAATCTGCGAGATCGCGCCGGGCTATTCAGGCTTTTTCAAATTCTTTGGGGAAGGATAAAGGGGCAAAAATCATCTTCGATGTTACAAATGGATTCACTTCAAAAGCCTTTCTGCTGTTGCAGATTCCCTGCGGGAATGACAACCTGCGGGAGTGACAAACCTGCGGGAGTGACAAACCAACAATGTTTCAGGTCGAAACAGGCATTTGGAACCTATGGCGTGTGAATTGCAATACAAAGTCGTAATTCGTTGAAAATCAAATTTCCACAAAGAGTGGCACCGACTTGTGTCCACACCGTAGACTTTTAAAGTTTAGTAAACGTCATATAATCTTACCTTAACATAAAACCGCCTATATATGAAAAAGCTGACTGCTTGGTTTGTTGCACAGCCTATACGGGCTGCTTTGTTATTTTTTATACCTCTATTGCTTATCCTTGATTTGCTGTTTTTTGAATGGCCTAAAGGCTTGAACGATGGATTGATCGAAGCGCACGGCGTTGTTTTTGACCTTTTAGTTTTCGGTATTGTTTTGGACGTGTATGATTATTTGAGGCGAAAGCAACAAAATGTCAAACGCTACCAGGAAGAAATAGACAAGTTCCAAGGATGGGATGAAAAGGAGGCAATGTATAGGAATGTTGGTACTATGAGAAGGCTGAATAGAGAAGGTGTGTCAAAGATAAAGTTATCTGATTCATACGGCTGACCTGACAGGAATTGATTGGAATATGCTTGAAAGCCGTAGTGACGATGGCGGGTATGTCTATCATAGATTAGATTGCTACTCATTGTATGAAGCATTAGGACTAAATGAAGCTTATAAAGCCATGTTAATGAAAGAAAAGCCCGAACTTTTCGAGAAGCCCAAAGACTTTGATTGGTTCATTAAAACCTACCCAAAACAGCCATAAAACAGCCGCAACATGCCAAAACTAAACAGTGCAAAAGATGGCCGACCATTTCCAAAAGGTCAATCGGGCAATCCGAACCTACAACGGTAAAAAGAAAAAGCCTGTAAGTTTCTACCTTACAGGCTTTTGTAATGATAAGTTGTGGAGATAATGAGATTCGAACTCATGACCTCTTGCATGCCATGCAAGCGCTCTAGCCAGCTGAGCTATACCCCCGAAATGCTTAGCGCGTCTTTAACGCGTTTCTAAATTTAGCGAGGCGAAATTAGCATTTTTTATAAACAAGCAAAGCCGGAGCCCGATAAAAAAATTCCATCCAGGCTCTTTTTTTCCTGCTAACCCCGCTCCCCCACAAACTGCCATGCCCGCCACTCTGACCAAGCATGCCTCGAATTGGGCAACAAAAACCCCACATGACCTCCCTTCCGGGGCATTTCCAGAAAAAGATTCGGGTGTTTTTCGCAAAGAGCCGTTGGGTAGCATTCCCCGTTGAGCATCGGGTCGTTCAGGGCGTTCACGATCAGGATGGGCACGTTGGAACCGGCCATGAAGTTTTTGGAAGAAGCCTGTTGATAAAACGCATCGGCGTCGCGGGTGCCCGTCAGTACGGTCGAGTAGTGGGTGTCGAAATCGCGCCAGCACTTGATGGTTTTGAAATGGCGGAGGTCAATCTGGTCGGGAAACTGCACCGCTTTGGCTTCGATTTTTACTTTCAGTTGTTTGTGAAAATATTGGGAATAAAAGCGGTTGAGCGGTTTTTCGATGGATAAAATGCTGGCCTCTAAGTCGCAGGGCGTTGAAAAAACGACCGCCGAGCGAATGGCTTCCGGGATTTCTTTGCCATGCACGCCGAGGTATTTGGCGGTGATGTTGCCGCCCATACTGAAGCCGATCATGGCGATGTGGGTATAATCTTTGGTACGCAGCGCATGGCCGATCACCTCGCTAATATCGCCAATTTCTCCGTGGTGGTAAAGGCGGAGCAGGCGGTTCATTTCGCCGCTGCACGAGCGGCAATTCCAGGCCAGCGCGTCCCAGCCGCAGTCGGCGAAATAGCGTGCCATGCCTTTCATGTAAGGGCGATCGGATCCGCCTTCTAAGCCGTGCGTCAGCAAAACCAATTTGCGGCTGCCGCGATCCACCCAGTCTAAGTCAACAAAATCACCGTCAGACAATTCAAGGCGCTCGCGTTCGTAAGCAACCTCCACGCGGCGCAACATGGGCGCCATCGTTTCCAGATGGCCGTTAAATTGGAGAAACGGCGGCCCGGGGTAGGTAGAATGATGCAGAACAGGCATGGTCGCGGTTACTTCACTTGATAAAATTCTTTCGACGCCCGCGCCGGAGAAAGCGAGGCAGCCTGGGCATTTTCCGCAATCAGATAGTATTGCAGGTCTGGTTTATGTTCAATTGAAGCCAGGAAAGCAGGCGCTTCACCGCTCATTTCAAAGCGCTGAAAAGCGCCGGTTATGCCGTATCGGTAACAAAGCCAAACTTTCAGGGGGCTTCCCTCCACGGTTGCGGAAATATTGATTTTTTCACCCTCCACCACATGTTTCGCTTCGGAAATAACCGGAGGCGTGCGTTGCAGCATGGGGTGCGCCTGCAAGTATTCCGTGCGCTTACCCATCAATTCTTTGATGCCGATGATGCGTTTTTGATCCACAACCACCGTCGTATCCATATTTTTTTGAAAAAGGGCATAATCGTAGAGCTTGTTCGCGTCCTCTTTCACGTGTTTGTCCACAAACTGCTGGATTTCTTTGGCGCGCTTGAGGTAGAGACCGTTCGAAAAGTTTTCTTCCAGAATGGTTCGGATATGCGCGATGTATATTTTTTGGTACAACTCATTGGACAGCAGCTTGGTGATGAGCGGCCGCTGAACCGGCGGGAAATTGCCGCTTTCTTTGAAGTGCAGCAAGGGGCTCATGGTCTGCATGCCCGCCTCGGACAGGGAAGGGCCAACGCCGGTGAGCCGGAAGCCGCCAAAACTCAGGTTCATGTCCCAAACCAGCGTGTGGTAAACCCCCAGCGTATCCAAATAGAGGTAGTAATTGTGGCAAAGCTGGCCAGTGTAGCTGTCTAAATTGACCAGTACGTTGTTGAACGCGAGCATCCACAGGGTTTGGTCAATATCTAAAGTCGCTTCTAATTTCTGCGGCTCTTTTTCCAAAACCCGAGCCAGCCGCATGACATCTCTCCAGTCTGCGCCGTCCTGCAACTCATACACGCCCATGTAACACACAGAATCTTCGCCCACATAGGCCAGCGAGGCGTTGTCGCTGCTTTTGCAATTCGATTTGTGCTTCACGTGCCAGTTCGGGTCACATTTCACCAAAGCACCTTTCCGGGTGCCGAAGTGCTTTTCAATGAAAAGGTCGTCAATAGATTCCGTGCAGTTGTAAAGGCCGAGGTATTGGCCGTTGACGTACACTTTCGCAAAATTGGCGCGTGGCGAGGGCATATATTTACCTGCAATTTCATAGGCCAGCACTTCGCGGACAAAGCTGGGGTCAAGGAACGCATTGGCCAATTTCAGGGTCGTCACCCCGCCGGGCAACTTCTGCGATTTGGTCGTTTCGTTGACTTTGATGTTGAACGGGAGCTTTTTGGCATCTAAGTCGCGCACCCTAAAGTAGGAGCTGTTGCCTTTGTAGCGAACGCCCACCTGCTTGTACGCCACGCCATTGATGACGGCATCGCCGACAAGGCGGTCATCATTTCCGGCTTGTTTGTAGGTGTCCAACAGTTTATCCCATTCGGCTTCTTTTAAAGTAAGTTTGATTTCCAAAATGGTGTTGGCCTGAAAAACGTCTTTGTCTTTGCTTTGGGCATACGCGCTCGCCCAGGTAAGAGCGGGCAGGAGTACGCATAGAAACAGATTACGCATTATTTTTTGAGTTTGAATCAGCGTTTAGATTTCTAAAACGATAAACCCCGGCTCCTTCGTGTGTGGCGGGAGGAGCCGGGGTTTTTGTTTGTACCTTAGTCTAATGTTTCGGGGAGAAGTGGCAAAGTGGCAAGAGGCAAAGGGCAAGTAGGCAACAAAGGGCAACTTGCCTACTTACCCTTTGCCTCTTTTACTATTTATTCAGATCCGCCAAAGTAGCGGTATGCCTTTCATACATATACCGCGCCGGGCTGTAACTGACTGCCTTTGCATTCTCCGCCATGATGAAGTATTCGATTTTGTCAGCGCCCCCATCAGGTTGAATGTCAATGCCATAAAGGCCGTCTCCTGCTTCGCCGTCATTATTTTTGCCATCGTCTGCCATCGCGATTTCGCGGAAGGGCTGGCTGGTGCCAAAGCGGTAATAGACCCGTACTTTTTTGGCAAATTTTTCTACTTTCGCCTGCACCTTGAAGCTGGCTACCTTTTCGCTCGAAAACTTTTCACGGCGCGCAACCACCACTTCGTCTACTGCCGGCGGCAATACCGTAAAATCGGGTTGGGTAGAGAGGTAAGTTGCCCGTTTGTTCATAAAATCCACCAGACCCGGAATTTTGCTGCGCGTGCCGATGGTTTCCATCAGGCTTTTCGAAAAATCGGATACCGGGTAGTATTTATTCAAATCGGAAGTAAACGGCGTTTTGATCAATTCCTGCAACTCTTTGGTGCGTTTGTCCAATTTGCCGTCTTTAATGGCTTCCCGCAATATAGCACGCATGTGCGACACATACTGTTTGCGGTACAGTTCATTGCTTAGCAGCACATTAATCAGAGGCTTGGTGGCGTCGTTGAGGTGCAGCATCGGATCGAGCGCAACAACAGCCGCAGGCTCCAGATCCGAGCCGATCCCGGTATTTTTAAAACTGCCGAAAGCAAAGTTCATTCCGCCAAGGATGGGAATAAACCGTCCGTTTTGATCCCGATAGAGGTAAAAATCGGGGCTGTGCTGGCCGGTGTAGCTGTGCAAATTAGCTGTTACACTGTTAAATGCAAGCATCCACAAGGCGAGGTCAACATCCAGCACCTGTTCGAGTTTATCGGGCGAGTTTTTCAGGGCTGCCGTTAGCTCGTGCATATCCGTCCAGTTGCCATGCTGCACGTTTTTGAAATGCGTTTTGAGGCAATTGGCGTTGTTGTCCAACTGCAAAGACCCATACGCGTTTGCTTTGCAGCCCTCGCCAGCTTTTTCCACCGTGTTGGGGTCGCTGTAATACAAGCTGCCGTCGTCGTTGCCAAAATGTTTTTTCAAAAACGCCTTGTCAACGACTTCTACGTTTACAAACAAGCCATAGTATTCGCCATTGATGGTGACTTTGGCGTAGTTGGCGGCGGGCGCAGGCATGTATTGCCGGGCGATTTCGTAGCCAACCACCTCGCGCACCATACTCGGGTCGCGCAGTGCACTCGATAAGTCAATGTGCGAATAACCCGAATAATTCTGGGAAGCCGCCCCGTGATCGAGCTTGATAAAAAGGCCGTTACGGCGACCGCCGGGCGTGAAGGCACGTGCGTCGCGATAGCGCAACCCGGCGCCTTTGAATTTGGTGCCATTGAGGTCTACCCCGCAGGTCACCAATTCATCGCCATTGTAGCGTAAAGAGTCCAGCAAATAACGCCAGTTATCCTGCTCAAAGGTGATCTTTATATCCTGAATAGCCTTTGGATTATAGAAGTTGGACGCATTTTGGCTGTGACCTTTTACAAAAAAGAAAAGGCTGCTGATACAGCTTAACAGGAGGAGATTACACTTCATAGTCTAAACTTTAAACTTTTTGCGATGCAATATTAAAAAAACTATCACAGCATTTGAGCAATGAAACCGGACAAATGCAATATCTTTTGCCCAACAGCCTAAAGAACGGAGAATGCGGCAAAAAGACACCATTTGGATAGATAAAAAATTCTAAACGTCGTTACGCATTAGAATCTTGCCAGAAGCAAGACCGGAGAATTGGGCTTAAAAATTGTTTAATCGCCATAAATTAACTCCGGATTCCAAAAAAAGTGTACTTTAGGGCGCATCAACTGTGCTAAAGCATGAGAACCCTGGCCTTAATTAGTTTTTTAATTTTTTGTGTCTATACCCTTGCGGCGCGCTGGTATTTTGTGTGTGAGGTGCGTCAAAAGTGCGATCCGCCGCTCGCCGCGCCTGTGGTGGACAGCATGACCGATGTGCGCCTGAAGACCCTCCGGCTGACCCAGGGCGATTCGGTTTTGCTGCGCGACTACGATCATTTTGCATTTGATTCAGCCAGCATCCTGCCGATGCTGAACGACAACAATACGGCTTTTCTCGATACTTTAGCCGCCATCCTTAAAGCGGATACCAACCAGATGCTGACCATCACCGGCCTGTACCGCCCTTCTGAAAAAGACGCCAAGCCTGGTTTTTTTGAAAATATTGGCAATGCCAGAGCCGACGCAGTGAGAAGGCTGCTGGTGCAACGCGGGATTCGGGAAGGGCGCATTACGCTGGACAATACCGCTGCACGGGATGAACGCCTGTCGGAACCGCTGCGCTTCGACCTGTATCGGGATGAGGGCCGTCCGGATGAATTTGACAGGGTGCAATTTACCTTTACCAACATGACTTTTTCGGATGCCAACTTTGCTTTTGGCTCGGATGAATTCCGTCCCGGCGAGCCTTTTGTGCTGTATGCCGATTCGGTGAAAACCTATTTGAGCCTGCACGCGGACAAAAAAATGACCATCATCGGGCATACCGACAACATCGGCACCAATAAATTCAATACGAACTTAGGTTTGCGCCGCGCCGAAAGCGCCCGCAAATATTTTAAGGAACTGGGGGTTGTCAATAAAATCCGGATCGAATCGAAAGGAGAGGGGCGCCCCGTAGCGACCAACAAAACCGAAGAAGGCCGGCAGAAGAACCGGCGGGTGAATTTTGTACTCGAATAACTTTAAGGTTAAAGGTTAAAGTAAAAAAGCCTGTCCCGTACAGCAGGGGTTAAAGGGAATGCGCAATATCATCCGGAAAACGTAACCCCTACTTTCTACTTTCTACCCTTTACTTTCTACTTTCTACCCTTTAACAATCACAACCAACAACATGGATATCAATAACTTCTTCAGCGGATTTCAGACCCAGGACAGCTACGCGATCCTGTTCATCACGCTGATTGCATTTTTGCTGGGCTTGCTCACGGCGTACCTGCTGCGCGGCGGAAAAATTGCGGAACTGAAAAAACAAATTGAAGAACTGAAAAAACGCGTACCCGAATTGGAGGCGCAGCTCGCTGCCGCCCAGGAGCAACTCGACCTGAAAGACGCGGATCTGAAACGCGCGCAGTTTGAGCAGCGGGAGGCGGAAGCCAGGGCGCAACGCCTTGAAGACGAAAAAAACAATCGCTACGCGGAAGAACTGGCGCTGAATACAGAAATCGAACGCCTGCGCAATGCCGGTAAAACCCAGTTGGCCACGATTGAACAACTGAATGCCCAAATCGCGCACCTACAGGTGAATAATGAAGAACTGCTGGGCACCTTAGCCGTTACCGCGCCGATGCTGGAAGATGTAATGGAAGTTTCAGCCTCCGTCGCGCCGGTAACGTCGGAAGTTATAGTGATTGCTGATGACCTTACCTGGAATCGGCTGGATGCGCTGGAAGCCAAACTGACGCAACTGGAAGCGGAAAACCACGCCTTGCAGGTCGCCATGCAAACCCTGCAAACGGCTAAGGAGGAAACCGTTGCCGCCACGCCCCTGATGGCCGTTGCGGACGACGAACCCGAACCCATTTTTGTGCCCGGCGGCAAAGACGTACTGCGCGAAAAAATCGTCGTGGATGCCCCGCCGGTAGAAAAAGACGACCTCACGCTCATTGTCGGGGTTGGACCTTTTTTAGAGAAAAAACTGAACGAACTGGGCATTTATATCTTCGAACAGATCAGCACTTTTGACGCAGAAGCCATCACCCGCGTGACCCGTGACATCGGCTATTTTGCCGGCCGCATCGAACGCGACGACTGGATCGGACAGGCTGCCCGCCTGCAAAAACTAAAGTTGGAACACCCCGAAGCGCTCAAACCCGCTGCCGGGCCCGATGTTTCCAACCTACAGCTCGTCGAGGGCATTGGCCCAAAAATAGAAGCCCTGCTCAAATCCGGCGGCATCGCCACCCTGTACGACTTAGCCGACGCACAAATGGAACGCCTTTGGGAACTCATGGATTCAGCCGGCGAAGCCTACCGCATCCACGACCCCGAAACTTGGGCCACCCAGGCGCGCTTAGCCGTGCGCGGCGAGTGGGATTTGCTGCGGGAATACCAGGAAGAGTTGAAAGGGGGCAGGACGGTGGAGGAGTAAGGGGATTTGAAGATGAGTTAATTTGAAAATTTGAAGATTGGCGTGGCCATCGCAATAGAAACAACCATACTTTTTTAGGATACTCAATGAACCAACTGCCCAGAATTTTTATTGCCTATGCCCGAAAAGATGCAGCCCTGCTGGAAGAGTTGCGCATTCACCTGCGCCCCCTCGAACGCACCAAACGCATCTGGTACGACGGCAACATTGAACCGGGCGCGGTTTGGGAAACAGCCATCAAAGAAAATCTGCACGCGGCAGAAATCATCCTGCTGCTGTTGAGCGCCCACGCCATAGACTCTGATTATTTTTATGAACAAGAAATGGCCGACGCCCTCGAACGCCACGAACGGGGCGAAGCAAGAGTTGTACCCCTCATCATAAAGCCCTGTGCCTGGAGGGCGACGCCTTTAGCCAAGCTCCAGGCATTGCCCAAAGACGCCAAACCAGTTACCTTCTGGAATGACAGAGACGAAGCGTGGAATGATGCAGTCGAAGCTTTGCGGGTGCTTATCGAGGAGCGGGAAATGAATGTGTTGAAGGAAAAAGAGGCTGCAGAAACCAGACGCCGCGAACTCGATCCCTTCCATGACCTCATGATCCGCGTCAAAGGAGGCATCTTTCAAATGGGAGACGAGCACGGCGATCTCAAGGATCGTTGCACCCCGGTTCACGAAGTAACGCTCATTGACTTCGACCTTTGCAGGCACCCGGTTACGCAGGCGCAATGGCGTGCGATAATGGGCGCAGATCCACCATATCTGAATTTCAAAGGTTGTGACGATTGTCCAGTGGAGAAAGTTAGTTAGTAGGACGTGCAGGCTTTTATCAAAAAACTCAATGAAAAAACTGATGGGCATTACCGGCTGCCCACTGAGGCGGAATGGGAATATGCAGCCCGTGGGGGAGATGTCTCCGGCATGACAAGGTACGCGGGTAGCAACAAAATAGAGGAAGTGGCCTAGTACAAGGATAACTCCGGCGGTAAAACGCATCCCGTGATGCAGAAAAAAGCAAACGAACTGGGGCTCTAGGACATGAGCGGGAACGTGTTGGAATTGTGCCAGGATGTATGGCATGAAAACTACGAAGATGCTCCGGAAGATGGCAGTGCCAGTCTGGTTGGTGATGATCAGAACCTCCGCGTATTTCGTGGCGGAGCCTGGATCAACAAATCTATCAATTGTTGGGTTGCGCGTCGCTTCAGGTACGGTGCTGACGACTCCTATAGCTTTATCGGTTTTCGGCTTGCCCGGTAGCTATTACCCTTTATCACTTTTACCCTCTATCTTTTTGATTGGTTGAGGGGAGACGGCGGCTGGTAAACAGCGCGGAGTCGTCACCTAAGCCTGGAAAATAAAAACCTTTCATTTGAAAAATCGTTAACTTTGGTATAAAATAGCAACATAGCTAAGGACAAACTCCATGAGGTATATTGGTTTATCATCATGAAGAAAAAACGATTGTGCAATGGCTGCGTTAATTAAAAAAATTGAACGGTATCAAAACATCCTGATCACCTACTATTGAGTCGCTCGCACAAGAACGCAACAATATGGCCAATGCCCGTCTGGCTTATCAGGTAATTGCAGATGCCAAACGTAATCACTTTCAGTTAGTCCGGTTAGGGTGGCATAATCACAAATTTAATTACCTGGTCTTACTTCATTTTGATCTTAACCCAGAGACTGGGAAAATCTGGATTCAACAAAACAATACGGAGTGGCTTGTCGCTGATGACCTTGAAGATCGTGGAGTGGAGCAATCAGATATTGTTCTTGGCTTCAAGCCCGAGTACATTCGGGCATTGGGTTCTTATGCTGTTAGCTGACAAGTCCCAAAGCGGCGAAAATGCCGCAGGAAATCCAAAGCAAGCTTACCATTTGCAGGTGAGCGGAAAATAGATAAGTAAAACCTAAACTTGAATGAAAAACCCGCGTACATGCCTGTTAATGGCAGCTCTCTCTCTCATTTTTTCGCACGTTTGCGCCCAGGAAACACCACCGGGGGATGCCCGCTACCGGGCAAACATTGGGCTGCACTACAACCTGCCTTTGCGTTATGCAAGTGGCTCCGAAGCATTGGGCTTTTACCGCAAGCCAGAATCGCTGGTTGGCATCCTGACGCCAAGTCTTTCTCTGCCTGCCGGGGCGCCGGTGGTTGCTCGATGCCAGTTTTTTGATTCCTGTGTTCAACCTTTCCGTAGACACCCAGTACTCCCACAATACCGCGCTGACTGAATTGCAGCGTGCCACGGGCGGTTTTAATTTGGATATGTTCAAAGGAACGCATTTCAGGCTCGGCGTTCACTATGTTTTGTAATTATCACATCCCCTTCACCACCCGAATCACCTTAACCCCATCTTCTGTCCTGATTTTTAGCAAATAAAGCCCGCCGGGCAGGTTGTTTTCACTCAACACTTCAAAGCGGTGCAAACCCGCTTGCAGTTGCTCTTTTGCTTCAACCTGGATCAACTGGCCATTGGCGCTGTGCAACTCCACTGCAACCGGGGAAACTGCCGACAATTCCACTTCTACCGACAGCCCTTGCGAAAACGGATTGGGAAAAGCGCGGGCCGAAGCCAGCAAACCATCGCCCTCCGCGTGGGTGCCGGTGAAACACTGGGTTTGCACCACAACGGTGTCGTACACGCTGGTGGCAAAGCCGCAGAAGGAGCGTAGCCGGATTTCGTAGGCCGTGCAAGCCGACAGGTCTTCGATGAGGTAATTTGCTTCTAAGTTGGCGAAGGTTTCCCAGGCCGTTGCGCCAAGCGGCCGGTAACTGACCTCGTAGGCAATGAAGTTGTTTGGCCCCGTCCAATTGAGGGCAATGCTATTGTAGGTGCTGTCCGAGAAGATATTGTAAGGCTGAATGCAGGGGATTGCCGGTTCAAAAAAAGCAGTGATGGTAGCGTCGTTGGTCAGGCTGAACTCGATCAGTTGGGTGAATTCATCCGGTGAAAAAACGATGCCGTCAATTTCCCAGTGGTCAAAAATCTGATCCGCATTGGGCAACGCCTCGCACGTGATGCCGATGCCGCCGAAATAAGTGGCCGAGTATGGGTACGAATACAGCGCAGTCGTATTAAATTTCACCCGACCTGTGCCTGCCGGAACCACATCCACTTCGATCGTGTAAGGGCCGGTAATGCCTTCGTCTTCATAGCAGTCCACGATTTGTTCGGCCAGAAGCGTACACTTGCCTTCCACTTGCGAGCGCAGGTATTCAAGATTTTCCTGCCACTCCTGCATGCTGCCGCCCCAGCGGTTAATCTGCCGGGGCATTTCCGGCGTAATGATCGCAACCAGACTGTCTAAATGGCTTAGGGTGAAATCGCAGTTCAGTAGTGTGTTCATCAAATCAGCGTAGCGGTTGACGTATTGCTGCACAAATGCGGGGTTGTCGAAAAACTTCTTCCACATGCCGGTATGCGCAATGCCGGGGTCATTTGCAAAAAAATCTTCCACATTGCAGGGCGAATTTTCGAACGTGGTTGTGGACAAACCGGTATAGTTTTGCCCCAGGTCGCAGATGTTGTCCATGTCCCAGAGCGCATAACGCCAAGGCACGCCAGCCCCTTCCGTGCCGCGCCACCACATGGTATTCCAGTTCAGCCAGTCCGAATTGACCAAAAAAGTATTGAGGATGAAATAGTCAATGAAACTGCTGATGCTGATCTGGCTTTTTACATATTCATAATTGGCGGGCACGTTGATGTCGTTGTTCAGGATGAAATCATACACGTCGTACCAAGGCTGCGGACTGCCGTTTTCCACATCCATACCGCCCCAAAACTTGAGCATATCCACGTTTTTTTCGCCCTGATTGTAGTAGAAATTGGTGTAATCGGTGTCCACCCGTTCGCGGCATTCATACAACCCCCAATATTCGCCGTTGATGTAAACGATGCAATGCTGGAGGCGCCGAAAATCGAGATCGAGCTGCCCTTTTTCGGAAAGCGTATGCGCAAAAGCATCGCGAATGTGCGTGGAAGGGATGCCATCGAATACGCCCCCGGGGTAGTTGTCGGAAGCGCCTGCTTTCAGGATGATGACATCGAATTCATCGCGCGGGGTCGTTTCAAAAATTTTGTATTCGATGTTGTTGTCGTAACCGTACTCATCGCGGGCGTAGAAGCGCATCCCTTTTTGGTCATACGCCCAGGAATCGTTGCCGTGGCCGCGGATATCGCCCTGTAGTTCAAAGCGCAATATGCCATCTTCGAAGTACTCAATGTAGTTACTGATCTCGCCGCCAAAACCCGAAAACAGGTCGTCGAAATCGCGGGAAGCCAGCGATACCACGGGCATGGTATGGGTTTCGTCAATGAAATAGGTATTGGTTTCGCTGAACGAAGGCAGGATGGATGGATCAATGCTAAACGTACGGGCTCGGATGACGGTGGTCTTGTCCACAGTAATTGAACCGGTAACCTCGGTAGAAGCTGCGGTTGGTTGGGCACCGTCCGTGGTGTAGCGCACTAGGAAACCGGGCAACGGGTTTTGAATGATGACCTGGATCATGCCCGCAGACGGGTAATAAAATCCGGGGACTGTGGTAAAAACCGGTTTGGGTGCATAAGCAACGTAATCCGTTGCGGGGTTATTCGACTGCCCGGGTGTGGGATCTGCAAAAACGGCCCAGATATTGGATCCGTCCGTTTTGCGCCCCCGGGAGTGGTTGCTTTGCGTGACAGCCGTCATCTGCACGGAGCTGACGACGTTGCCGCCGGCGTCGCTCAACACGATGGATTCTTGTTTGGTTTGGGTGAGTTTAAAGCTGGTATGCACGTTTTGCCCGACAATCACATCCCGGTCGCTGCAAAAAACAACCTGAAATCCACCTGCCGGAATGCTGATGTTGGGGAACTGATATTTTTCAGGATCGTCAGGGTCGTCGCTCAGGTACCAGCCCTCAAGATTTACGGCGCTGGCGCTGGTATTGTGTAGTTCCACCCAGTCTTCGAAATCGCCGAAATTATCGGCAAAATCGCTTTTGTTGGAAGCAGAAAATTCATTGATGATGACCTGGGCGGGTACCTGGATTGCAAAAAGAAAGGAGAGTGCGCTGAGAAATAGGTGTTTTTTCATGTTGAAAACGTTGTTGATTTAACCAGATAGTTTATGCTTAGGAACGCCGAAATAATAACTTCCCGATTTGGGCGGTGGCTTTTGGCTACGCCGAACTTGCGTTTCCCACCGGACTTCCCGCAATTGCTTTCAGTCGGCGCAATTGCCTTCGTCGGTCACGTAGCTTTGGCTACGCTCCCTTCTTGCGCCTTGTCCGCTGAAAAAATCCCCACGCCGAAAACGCGAACTTATTATTGCGATGTTCCTTAGAGTAGCAATAGGCTTATTCTGCTGCTTTTATATTAATAATTTTTAAAGCCGGTTCAATGGTTTTTTCCCAGGCTTTTCGGAGGTCTTCGTTCCACTTTTCGTCATGTTCGGCAGCGGTTTTGATCAATTGTGCAATGAAAATTTCGTAATGCTGCGTCTGCAGCCCGCTGTGTTTGGGCGATTGCAGGATGCGTTCCAGGAAATTGCGGTTTCCATCCGATTCCAAAAGCAGCAACACTGCGTTTTGCAACATCCGGTGCTGATCCTTGTGCCCGCTGAACATGGATTGCACTTCCGGAAGGACGTTGAACAGGTTTTCATAAAAATGGACGATAAAACTTCCATTGCTCAGCAAACAACGCTGGTAGCTGTCTTTCGCTTTCAGCAGCCAGGGTTTTTCATTCACCTGAATGGCGTCAATGGCACGCAGGGCGCTTTTTAAATCTTCGTACCGCCGTTCCGGCAATTCCTGCAACATCTTAGACAGGATTCGTTTCATCGCCGGATAGTCGTCGAGCAAACTTAATTGCGCCTGCCGATGCCGGGCATTGCCGAAAAATGAATTTCGGGCATTGATAATTTTTGGAATGTTTTCACCATCAAACAGGCGTTTTCCGGTGAGCATTTCGTAGGTAAGCACCGCCATGGAAAACTGGTCGGAACGCTCTTCTGCCTGGGCATTGTAGGTTTCAATACCCTCGCTCGCCGCTAATTTTTCAGGACTGAGGTAGGCGCAATCCTGAAGTACTTTTTCTAAGTTTCGGTCGGCTTTTCCGGATTTGATCACCTCAAATGGTGACAATACCGGGTATCCTTCCTCGTCAATCTGAATTTTGGATGGGCGGATGGTGGTGTGCCGCACTTTTCGGTGGCGAATATAATCCAGGGTATCCCCCAACTGGCAGATCAATTCCCTAGTGCGTGCCAGCGGAATGGCTCCCGAACTCTGGATGAGCTTGTCGAGGTTGACCCCGTCTATGAATTCCGTGATGATGCAAAGCGGGTAGCTGTCAAAATATACATCGAAAATCTTGATGATGCCCCGGTGTTTGAAACGCGCCACCTTTTCTACCTCGGCTTCCGCGCGCTGGAGTTCGGAAGTTTGGACTTTCAGGACCTTGATGGCGACAATGCGGCCCGAAAATTCGTCTTTCCCCTTGAAAATCAGCCCCGTTGCTCCTTCTCCGACTTTTTCCAGCACTTTGTATTTGCCCAATAATTTGTTTTCCAGCAATTGTTCGCTGTTCTGTTCGAGGCCCCCCGACAGATACGTGGGCGATACATAATTGCGTGCGATCTCCCGGCAATCCTTGAACAAAGTCAGTAAATCAAAATTGATCTTGTTCTCCACATGTCTTTCGCCTTCCGGCAAAAGCCCCCGTAGCTTTTCATTTTCCAATTGATGAAAACGCGCCGATATGGCAAACCAATCTTCCTGGTATTTGACAGAAAGATCATTCAGTAAACCGCCTAATTTGTCCAGCGCCTGCTTGGTTTCTCCATCTGCAAGGAGCCGGTCTATGGTTTTATCCATGGACGTTGGTGCTTTTGTAATGATCGTGGAAATTTCAGATCCCGCCTTGCAAATCGCGATCGGAAAGATCGGGAAAAGTCATGGATCAGGAACATAAAAGTAGGGAATTCGCCGGATGTATGACGATAATTTTGGTGAGACGGTAGGGTGCGACCCTCGCGGTCGCCCGGTAGACGGAGCAGAACCCCATAACGCATACTATTGAGCCATTTAACTGTCGGCTATTAGCAGCGAGTCTGTAGCGGCGGATCGTATCCGAACTGAAATAGTTAAAGAAGTTGCGGCGTGCCACTGTTCATGATCATGAAACCATTTTCTGAATCGGACTCCACCAATAACCAATACCAATCCCCACTCCCCACTCATGGCACCTGCACCGCATTCAGTACCTTATTTATGATGTCTTCCTGGGTCACATTTTCAGCTTCCGCTTCATACGTCAGTCCGATGCGGTGGCGCATGACGTCGTGGCAAATCTGGCGCACATCTTCCGGCAAGACAAAGCCGCGGCGTTTGAGGAACGCATGCGCTTTTGCCGCCAAGGCTAAATTGATGCTGGCGCGGGGTGAACTGCCGTAATTAATCAGCGGCGCCAACGGGCTTAGGCCGTAATCACCGGGATTGCGGGTCGCGAAAACGATGTCAATGATGTATTTTTCCACTTTTTCATCCATGTATACCTTGCGCACCGATTCGCGGGCTTTCAGGATTTCGGGGATGGTGACCACCGGACGCACTTGCTGGAGGTCGTCGCCGGCAATATTCCGGCGGATGATGTCGAGTTCTTCTTCCTTCGAAGGGTAACCGACTTTTACTTTGAACATAAAGCGGTCCACTTGTGCTTCGGGCAGGGGATAGGTGCCCTCTTGTTCAATGGGGTTTTGTGTGGCCAATACCAAAAAAGGCTCTTCCAGCAGGAAAGTTTCGTTGCCGATGGTGACCTGGCGTTCCTGCATAGCTTCCAGCAAGGCGCTTTGCACTTTGGCCGGAGCGCGGTTAATTTCGTCGGCAAGGATAAAATTGGCAAACACCGGGCCTTTGCGCACCGTAAATTCATTGCGCGCCGGATTGTAGATCATGGTGCCGATTACGTCAGCGGGCAGCAGGTCGGGCGTAAACTGAATGCGGCTGAATTGAGCGTGGATGGCTTTAGCCAACGTTTTGATGGCCAATGTTTTGGCCAATCCTGGCAGCCCTTCCAACAACAAATGCCCTTTAGTGAGCAGACCCAGCATGAGGCGCTCGATCATGTCATGCTGACCAACAATCACTTTGGCGGTTTCGCTGTTCAGGCGGTCAACAAAGGCACTGTCTTCGTGAATCTGCTGGTTCAGCAATTCGATATTTATGGTTTGCGTCATTTTTTGAGTCTGTCTGTTTTACCCGCTCTTGAAACGGAATTTGCCTTTTTTTATGATGCGCCGTGTCGGAATCTTGACTTAGAGCTTGTTCGGATTTCCGTCAATCGGCTACGGACGGCAACCCGAACAAGCTCTTAGCGTGTTTAAAGTGCGGAACGACATTAAAAAAGCCCACAAATTTGGACTTTTTTCGTTAAAAAATGGAAAATATCCAATCAGGAACTTGCCTTGCAATAAAATAAACACTTTCCTTGCGGGTTTGCCCCAAGAGGCCGGTAATTTGCAGCATCGTGATCTCATAATCCATCCCGCTACCGGGGTGATTTTCTTAATATCAAAAAAAAAATGCAAAAACTATCCATTCTCGCACTTTTGCTGTCTCTGCCCTGTTTCCTGAATGCGCAACCGGAAGACGCTGGTTGGTCCCGGCGCAAAGCTTTTGAATCCGCCAAAGCTTTGAAAGAAGGGGTGCTTGTGGTCTGCCTGCCTTCCAACAACAATAAAATCAAGGCTTTGTCAGCTTTACTTGACAATCCGCAAGTGAATGAAAATGAAAAAAAACGCATCCGAAAGCAGTTGACCACAACGGAGTCAGAAAGTCGCTCCGACAACCTAACGACCATCGTCGCCTTCCGGCAGGAATATCGCTTTTCGGAAGTGTATTTCACCTACGACACGGCCATCACCCAGTTGCGCAAAGGCATACCCGACGGCTATTTCCTGAATGACGCGCTCGAAACAGACCCCGGCGTCAGCCTGACCGGAAAAACCTGGTTTGTCCTGCGGATGGGCTACACCGACGCCACCCAAAATTCAGGCGCCGAAGCATTTATCCTGTCCGACAGCAGCCTGAACGAGTTGCAACCGCCTTTTCCCGCCGCAGTTCGCTTAGACAACCTCAGCTACCTCATCAACCGGGCATTAGCGCCGGAAATTGCTGCGCGAAAACGCATGACCAAAGCGGCAAGGAAACTTCAGGAGAAGCTGAGTGATTTTTATGGAAACGAATAGTTGAGGATTCGAAGAGTTGGTAACTACACAGCCGCCGGCGGCGATTTCTGTCCTCCAACAAATTTTGGGATGATTCATGCGAATCAGGGCTATATTGATGTTTTTGAACACCATCAATATCAAGGAGCCTCTGAGGACTCCAATATGGCGCGGAGTCTCACGGAGTAAAGGGAGTCTCACGGAGTTAAGCTCCTCCGCGAGACTCCCTTTACTCCGTGGAACGCTGGGTCACCTGATTAGGTGGCGATTTTGGACGTAAAATGCCCTTGCCGGTATAGTTGCATTTATCCTGAATAAGATTAACACAGTATTAATATTTTGCAAAATAATTTAATTCAAAAAAATATCCTGAGTTTTTATAATTAATCCATTTTTAATTATATTGCATCCTCTTTTAACCATCAAAACAATTGCCATGATGAAACCTCCGACAATGTGCTGCCTAATGGGGGGGGCAAAATCCCTGCTTACTCCATTCTCTTTAAATCCCTGATTATGAGCTGGCTTTCTGTTTGTGCGGGCATCACGAATGCCGGCGCCCAGATTTCATGCGGCGATCTGGAACTCGTCGCAGGCGACCCGGTTCAACTCGATTGTTATCAGGTGCGCGTGCCGGTTTATTTTCACTATACCGGTACTGTTCCCATACCTTCAACTTTCTCTGCCTGCGGAATCGAATTAAAAGGCGCTGTCACGGATGCTAAGCTCGTTGACATGGTATTAGAGAGCGGGTTTGATTATTCTGCCATTACCGGAAACGGCGCTTCATTTACCATAACTTCTCCAGACGAAGCCGAAGATCCAACGGTGTTCCATTTAGATGACGCCGGCCCCACTGATCCGCACTTCTACCTGATATTCGAGGTCGCACCCAACAGCTACTTTGAATTCGAAATAGAATACGACGCAAACTTCGCCATCGGCACTGCCTTGAATGAATGTACGACTTATTCCTGTATGACCGCCATAGATATACCTGCTCCGATCGAAGGCGTAGAAGTTTTTAGTTACGGCGACCTGGGGAGTCCGAAATTCGTAATTTATATTGATGAAGGCGATACCGACTACGACGCAGAAAACAATGTGATGACTGTGCCAGTGAAAATACGCAACGATGGACCAGGGGCGGTAACTTCTATTACATTAGACAGGCTTGATTTTGCAATAGATGTGGCTGATGTTTTTGGGAACTTAGAGTTTGATATTCCAAATGGCTTTTACACCTTCAACTTTTGATGAAACTCTGAATTATCTACAGGGAGAGAATGAAATAAGAGGAACGGCAATAGACCTATCTATTACTTCTTTAGCTTCACCTGTAATCTTATTCAACATTCGCACCACCGCCCCCGTCTCCCCCTACGCCGGAGGTGAAGCGGCCTTCACTTTCGACTACGCCCGTGCTCAATATACTCACAGCAGCACACCTTACTGTTGTTCTGTAGCTACGGAAGGCGGGGAAGTGGAGATAGAGAACTATCCGTCCCCCTGTGTTGATGAGGCTTTTCCTACCCTGACTGTTAACGGTTGGATATGTGGGTACTATCTGCCAATAACTTTGGATATAGGATTCCTTCTAAAAACAGAAGATGGAGGGGAGAACTGGAGCCTGAATGTGGAAGACACCAATGGAACTGGCGTCTTTCGCACCATTCAATTTATTGACGAAAATACTGGTTGGGCCTCAGGTAGTGATAACCAAATATTCAAAACAACAAGCGGTGGAGATAATTGGACGTCTATAGTCGTCGACCCTAAGTTTGGCGATGAAGATGTTCCATTACTTATATTTTCTCATTTTTTTGTCAACGATACGCTTGGATGGTTATCCTGCCTGCCTTTAAACGAAACATACAGTAACCTCATCTATATTACGCTGGATGGTGGCGCCACCTGGCGCCAGCAAAGCATCGAACGAGATAGCACTGTAGAAAAGATTTATATGACCAGCCCTACAACAGGATATGCAGTCACCAGATTAGGCCGCGTCCTCCGTTACGAAGCCCACCCCGCCGAATGCGGCACCCTGCCCATCTACCCCACAGCCAGTTCAGAAAACATCCCCCCTTCAACCCCTGCTGCGCTGGCATCCTGCGCCCGGCGGCACTGACGGCTACCGCATCGCCCTCGGCACATCGCCGGGAGCAGACGACCTGCTGCCTTTGACCGATGTAGGGCTGGATACCTTTTTTCTGCTGCCGGCGCCGTTGCCGTCTAATACAACGGTGCATGTCTCCATTTATCCCTACAGTCAGTACTTTGGCGAAGCCGGCTGCAGCGATGCTTTTAGCTTCACCACCGTAGCCTGCCCGGCGTCCACCATAATCAAGGCGGGCATCTGCAAAAACGACAGCCTGCTTTTTGCCGACAGCCTCATCTTGGCCGCAGGGTTGTACGAATGGAATTATGCCCTGCCTTCGGGCTGCGACAGCCTCGTACAGCTCTCCGTCAGCCTTTTTCCTGACGAAGCGACCGAAACGGATACCCTACTCGTTGTGGGGCAACCCTACAATGGCATAGTGTATGAACGGGATACGACATTAGAATTTGTTTTGCAAACGATCAACGGCTGCGACAGCTTAGTGCGGGTGCATTTGCAGTTGGTCACAAGTATCGGGAATCCCTTCCGGCGACCGATGGCGAGGAAGGTATTTCCTAATCCTGCCAGCGGGGAAGTCACGCTTCAATTCGGACAGGCACCACCAACAGCCATGCGGGTGTGGCTGTTCAACGAATTGGGACAAACCGTGTTGGCACGCAAGCTTCTGGCGCACCGGCAGGATCACCGCATTGGGATAGATCGGCTGCCGCCGGGGACTTACCGGGTGGTAGCCATGGCAGAAGGGGAAGTGGTGGTTATTGGAAAATTGGTGGTGTTGTGAGGTGATCGGGCAAAGCCCGAAAAATAATAGACGAATAGTTGAGTATTCGAAGATTTGAGGAATCACGCAAGCTCAATACTCGAATCCTCATCTCCTCGAATCCTCATCTTCTACAAATACTTCATCAGCCAACTCACCAGCTTCCGCTTCCGCGAATTAAACGGCGGATACATCATCTCGGCACCGGAAAAAGGTGCCCACTGCCGGAGCACGGCTTTGGCATTTGAAAATTCGTGAAAAGCGAACTCGCCGTGCCCTTTCCCGATGCCTGAATTGTTGACGCCGCCGAATGGCAGGTTGTAGTTGTAAAAATGCATGGCGACGTCGTTGATGGTGACGCCTCCGGCAGAGGTTTCGTTCAGTATCCGCTCCACATTCCGGCGCGATCCGCTGAAAATGTAAAGCGCCAGCGGCTTTTCTTTTTTGTTGATGTATTGAATGGCCTCGTCAAGTTTGGAGAAAGTATGAACCGGCAAAATCGGGCCGAATATCTCTTCGTTGGCAACGCGCATAGCTGGCGTCACGTTGGTCAGCAAAACCGGAGGGAAATAGTTTTCCGCTTCCTGGATCTGGCCGCCGGGGTATTCCGAAACAGCGCCTTTTTCCAGCGCATCTTCCAGCAAACCTTTAAGCCGTGCAGTGTGCCGGCTGTTTATAATGCGGGTGTAATCGCCGGTGATCCGGGCTTCATCCGTGGCACCGTACATGGCGTTGATGTATTTGGCGCAAGCCGTCAGGAAATCGGCCTGCTTTGATTCATGTACGAGGGCATAATCGGGCGCTACGCAAATCTGGCCACAATTCGACAACTTTCCCGCCACCACCCGCCGGGCTGCGGTCTCAATATCTGCGCTTTCGTCAATGATGACCGGCGATTTTCCACCCAATTCCAGCGTTACGGAAGTCAGGTGTTCGGCTGCTGCTTTCATCACCAATTTGCCCACCTCGGGCGAACCCGTGAAAAAAATGTGGTCAAATTTCATCGTGAGCAATTGTTGCGCTACACCGGCATCGCCTTCTACCACCGCGACTTCATTTTCCGGGAACACTTCCAGCAGCATTTTTTTCATGATGGCGGACGTATGCGGCGTAAATTCCGATGGTTTAACGATGACCGCATTGCCGGCAGCAACGGCAGAGATCAGCGGCTCCAAGGCTAATTGAAGGGGGAAATTCCAGGGCGCGATGATCAACACGGCACCTTTGGGTTCGTACCGGATCTGGCTGGAAGTGCCCAACAACGGAAAGGGCGTATCCACCGCTTTGGGGCGCATCCACTGGTGCAGGCGGCGCGAGGTATGTTTGATTTCCACCAGCAAAGGAAAAATTTCGATGACATCTGTTTCCATGGCCGGTTTGTGAAAATCGGCGAACAGCGCCTCCTGAATGGCTGTCCGGTGCGCCATCAGTACCCCTGCAAGGCGTTTGAGCTTGCGGATGCGTTCATTGGCCGTGCTTGCAGCCAGCGCGGGAACCCGGGCCTGCTGCGCTTTGAAAACATTTTCAAGTTCTGAAAAGGGGGTATTGGCAGATTGCAGGAAAGTCGTCATAATGCTTTGAGGCTGGCATTTTGTTGAAACCAGCTATAAAAGCAAATATACTTATCTGTTTGGTTTTGGTTTTCAAAACTTATTTTTGCCAGCCATGCTGCACCGGAGGATGCTCAATAAAATAAAGATAACATGATCAGATTGTGCCTTGCAGGCGCTGCCCTTGCGATTTTAATGCTGCCGGTTTTTGTCCAGGCACAGAAAGAATTTGTTTCCCTTCGGCAACGCGCGCGCTACCGCCTGTTTTTGATGATTCCCTTAGCGCAGCGCGACCTGACCGATCGTTCTTTTTTTATAGCGACTTCTGCCGAAGTGTTTTTGGGTTTCGGTAAAGGCATTGCCCGGAATGTGCTGGATCAGATCCGGTTGCACATCGGCTTAGGCTATCGCTTCAATGCAAGGGCGAACCTGAAACTGGGCTATCTGAACCAATACATCATCAAATCAACCGGGTTGCAACACGAACGCAACCATACCCTGCAATGCGGGTTATTTTATAATATAGATTTCAGGTCAACAACCTCCTGACAAACACGAAATACCCATGTGCGGTCGGTTATCTTTTGTCACCACGAAGGAAAAAATCCGGGAACAATTCGGCGAGCGGCTGGAATTGAGCGACGGCTCTTTGTTACTGAGTTACAACATTGCGCCTACCCAGCAGGCTTATGTCATGCTCAATGAAAACCCGGAGATGTTGGATCGCCTGTCGTGGGGATTGATCCCCCATTGGGCGAAAGACGCAAAAGACGCCGCCAAACGCATCAATGCCCGCAGTGAAGGCATTGCCGAAAAACCGTCTTTCCGACTGCCGATCCGAAACCGCCGGTGCGTTGTGCTGGCCGACAGCTTTTACGAATGGCAGCGCGTAGGCAAGCAAAAACTGCCGTACCGGATTTTGCCCGCCAATGGGCGCCTGCTGGCTATGGCGGGCGTTTGGGATACCTGGCGAAGACCCGATGGCAGCGTGCTCCGCTCTTTTTCGGTAATTACCACCACGCCAAACCACGAAATGGCTGCCGTGCATGACCGAATGCCCGCATTGCTGAATACCCCGCAGGAAATCGGGCGATGGCTGGGCGAAATCCCGCTCGAGGACGCCCTGGAAATGCTCCGACCCGCAACTGACGGCCTGCTCGATTTGTACCGCGTTTCAGAAAAAGTCAATGCAGCTTACAACGACGGCCCCGAATTGCACGACCCGGGGCCTCCTCCTCCGCCAAGTCTGTTTGGTTGAAAATTGCCGGCTCTGCGAAAAAACTGGAATCGGTGGTAGCAAATTTCCCAGATAGGGTTACTTTTGGGGGTTCTTTGTTGTATTTTTTACACTTAGGAACGCCGAAATAATAACTTCCCGATTTGGGCGGTGGCTTTTCCCACCGGACTTCGTTGCTTCGTCGGTCACGTAGCTTTGGCTACGCTCCCTTCTTGCGCCTTGTCCGCTGGAAAAATCCCCACGCCGAAAACGCGAACTTATTATTGCGATGTTCCTTAGAGAAATTGTTGCAATAAGTTCACGAATCGAAGAACAAAATTTGGCATGATGGTAACTGGTGTACATAAAAATACCAAGATCGTTGCGACGGTCGGTCCCGCATCGAACTCTTATGAAATGTTGCTGGAATTGGTAAAGGCAGGTGTGGATGTTTTTCGGCTCAATTTTTCGCACGGCACCCACGAACAGCACCTTGAAGTGATTAACCACATCACGTACATTAATGAAAAATACAACCTGCACATCAGCATTCTGGCCGATTTGCAGGGGCCGAAACTCCGCGTTGGCAAAATGGAAAACGATGGCTTAGCCATCAAACCGGGCGATATCCTTACGTTCGTGCAGGAGCCTTGCATTGGCAATATGGAGCGCGTTTACATGAGCTATCAAGGCTTCGCAAAAGATGTCAAACCCGGAGAATCCGTGCTGGTGGACGACGGCAAAATCGTGTTGGAAGTCGTAGACACCAACGGTGAAGACCAGGTGCGGCTGAAAGTCATGCACGGCGGCATACTTTCCAACAACAAAGGCGTCAATCTGCCCAATACCAAAGTGTCTTTGCCTTCCCTGACGCCCAAAGACGAGGCAGACTTGGAGTTCATCCTTACGCAACCGGTCAATTGGATCGCTTTGTCCTTCGTGCGTTCGGCAAAAGACATCAAAGACCTGCGCGCGCGATTGGACGCCAAAAACCACCCGGCCAAAATCATCGCCAAAATCGAGAAGCCGGAAGCGGTCGAAAAAATTGACAAAATCATCAACGCCTCCAACGGCATCATGGTGGCGAGAGGCGACCTCGGGATTGAAATGCCGATGGAGCGCCTGCCACTGATTCAAAAAGATATTATTCAAAAATGCCTGCAAAAGGCGCGCCCGGTGATTGTGGCCACGCAGATGATGGACAGCATGATCACCAACCCCAGCCCCACACGCGCCGAAATTACCGACGTAGCCAATGCCGTACTCGACGGCACCGACGCAGTGATGCTGAGTGCGGAAACCGCTGCCGGAAACCATCCGGTGCTGGTGGTGCAAGCCATGTGCAAAATCATCGGCGAAGCCGAAAAACATTACAAAGGCAGCGAAAAACGCACCAGGCCGGTGTTGATTGACAAGGCTCGCACTTTTTATTCAGACGTGGTTTGTTTTAATGCTGCGCGCACTGCCGAAGAAATCGGTGCCAAAGCCATCATCGGCATGACCAGTTCGGGATATACGGCGTTCAAAGTATCGAGCTACCGACCCAATGCAGACATTTTTATGTTCTCCGACCGCATGCACATGTTGTCTACCCTGAACCTCGTCTGGGGCGTGCGCTGCTTCTACTACGACCGCTTCACCACCACCGACGAAACCATCAACGACGTGACCGATATCCTGAAATCAGCGGAAATGATCCATCCGGGTGATGTGATCGTCAATACGGGGAGTATGCCGTTGCACCGCCGTTTTAGAACGAATATGATGAAAGTGACGGAGGTGGAATAGGTTGTTTAACGGTGTGTTAATTAACTTTAGGCTTTTTTTTTAGCAGACGCCTCGCTACGCTACGAATATTATATCGGCGCTGCCAACAATATGATACGCTTTAATTACCAGGTCATTCAGCCCGCAATAAGGCTGGAAACCACTTATTTTATCAATTACCAATTTCGCATAACCGGCACCCTGAACAGCTCGTATTTCTGGTCTTCGGACAACGAGCGCAGCGCTGTTTCTTCTTCTTTCGAGCTTCCTTTTTCGCTCAACAGCGGCAACGCGGGGTTTAACCTTTCGGGTAATGTCTCCTTGCTTTACAGTTTCTTCTAAAGTGTCTGTTCTTTAGCGACCCTAAGCCGTATGATCGGATGACATCGAGTTTCACGGAGGAGACACGGGGTAGCTTAACTCTGCGAGACTCCCTTTACTCCGCGAGACTCCGTTTCATCTGTGAAACGCTGCGCCATAAAGGAGTCCGCAGAGATTGCTCTCGCACGCTTTGCGGCTCCTTATTGACCCCTTACATAACTGCTAAAGCCTATATACCATACTAAGTAGCCGGGTAGGACTTAGTGTATAAATGGCACAAATACCCCTCCGACCTCTTCCGCATCCAAAAAGAATGCTAATTTTGCGCCACCTTTTTCAAAAAGGTGGCCGTTTTTCAAAGACTGTCTCCTTTTGGTAAATTATAACGCAAAACAAAACGCACATGATCGGTCAACTGAAAGATAACAGCATCAAGCTGAAACGCATCTTCATCGAATCGAAATTGCCCGAAGCCCTTGCGCCTTTGCAGGAGCTGGCGGGCAACATCTGGTGGTCGTGGAACAAAGAAGCCATCCACCTTTTTCGCGCCATCGAACCGGAATTGTGGGAATCCGTTAACCACAACCCCATCGCCCTGCTTGATGGCCTGAGTGTGGAAACCACCAAACGCCTGCTGGAAGACAAAGACTTCATGGCGCGCCTGAAATCCGTCAACAAGGCATTCCAGGCTTACCTGAAGGAAGCGCCCGCTGTGAAAACACCGCACATCGGCTATTTCAGCATGGAGTACGGCCTGCATATTTCTGTACGGCTCTATTCCGGCGGCTTGGGTGTGCTCGCCGGCGACTACCTCAAGGAGGCCAGCGATACCAACATCAACCTGACTGCCGTGGGGTTGTTGTACCGCTATGGTTATTTCCAACAGGCGGTTTCGCTGAACGGCGACCAAATCCACCAATACCCGCCCCAGCAATTTACCAAAATGCCCATTCACCCCGTGCGTGACCAAAGCGGCGAATGGCTGAAAGTAAGCGTACAACTGAAAGACAGCCTCGTGTGGGCCAAAGTATGGGAACTCCAGGTGGGCCGTATTTCGCTGTACCTGTTAGACACCGACATTGACGAAAACCGCTGGGAAGACCGCGCGCTCACGCACCAGCTCTATGGCGGCAACAACGAACACCGGCTCAAGCAGGAAATCCTGCTGGGCATTGGCGGGGTACGGGCGCTGAAGGCTCTGAACATCACCCCCGATTTGTTCCACATCAACGAAGGCCACGCCGCGTTCCTCGCACTGGAGCGCCTTAGACAGTATATGGGACAGGAAAACCTGAGTTTCAATACGGCAGTAGAAGTTGTGCGCTCGACTTCCCTGTTTACCACGCATACCCCCGTACCTGCGGGCCACGATTATTTCCCGGAAGGCTCCTTGCGGGAGCATTTGTCCGATTATATTGCTGACCTCGGCATTCCCTGGCAGCAATTTATGGCGTTGGGCAAAATCGAGGCGGACAATCCTTCCGAGTTGTTTTCAATGAGCCACTTAGCCATCCGCCTTTCGCAGGAAGTGAACGGCGTGAGCAAATTGCACGGCGATGTCTCGCAAAAAATGTTCAGCGTGTTGTATCCGGGTTACCACCCCGAGGAATTGCACGTGGGCTACGTGACCAACAGCGTGCACTATCCAACCTGGATTGGCCGGGAATGGCACGAACTGTACGAAGCCACGTTTGGAAAAAACTTTGTGCGCGACCAGTCGAACCCTGTGCATTGGCGCAAAATACACAGCGTGCCCGATGAGCAAATTATGGCCATCCGGCAAGTGCAGAAACAGCGCCTGATCCGCTACGTGAAGCGGAAATTGCAGGAAGACCTCCAGCGCCGGGGCGAAAATCCGCGCGCTATTTTTTCGGTGCTGAACGCCATCCGCGAAGACGCCCTGATGATTGGTTTTGCGCGCCGTTTTGCTACGTACAAACGCGCACACCTGCTTTTTTCTAACCCGGAGCGCTTGTCGCAAATCGTGAACGACCCGGATCGTCCGGTGATGTTCATTTTTGCCGGAAAGGCGCACCCTGCCGACGGTGGCGGGCAGGATCTCATCCGCAGCATCATCAACACGTCTAAACGCCCGGAATTTTTGGGGAAAGTGATCTTCCTGGAGGATTACAACATGGAAATGGCCAAAACCTTAGTGCGCGGCGTTGATATTTGGCTGAACAATCCGGTTCGTCCAAAAGAAGCGTCGGGCACCAGCGGTATGAAAGCGGTGCTGAACGGTGTCATGAATTTCAGCGTTTTGGACGGATGGTGGGTAGAAGGCTACCGCCCCGACGCGGGTTGGGCTTTGCCTTTGGAAAACACCTACGAGGACCCGAACCTTCAGGATCAGCTTGACGCCGAAACGATCTACAATCTCCTCGAATACGATATTGCGCCGACGTATTACGAGCGCGACGAAAAAGGCATCTCGCAGAAATGGGTTAGCCACGTCAAGCAGACCATCGCTGAAATTGCCCCGCAGTTTACGATGAAACGCATGCTCGACGACTACTTCGAGCGCTTTTACAACAAACTCTACCAACGCAGCAGTATCGTAAAGGCGGATAATTACGCCAAAGCGTTGGAACTGGCTGACTGGAAAAACGACATGCGGGAAGATTGGGATAAAATCAGCGTGGCCGACATGCAGGTTTTTGATTCCGACAACCACCCGCTGCCGGTTGGACAACCTTTCGAAGCGACCATCAGTTTAGATATCAATGGCTTGCCCGCTAAACGAATTGGAGTGGAAGTGGCTTTTTTCCGCCGCCTGAACGATGACGAAATGGAACTGAAAATAACGCACGAACTGGATTTAATCAGCCAGAAAGGATCAATAGCAACTTACTCGTGTGCGTTGGATCCGCACATGTCGGGTGTCTACGAATACGGGTTCCGGGTTTTTCCGAAACACGAGTTGCTGCCGCACCGACAGGATTTGAATTTGGTTAAGTGGTTGTAAGGTGTTAAAGAGCAAAAGGCAAGTTGGCAAGGGGCAAGTTTGCAAATAAGCAACTTGCCTATTTGCGAACTTGCCAATTTGCCTTTCGCCCTTTGCCTTTTATATTTAAAAGCATGAACCGCATCCTTTTCTCCGACAAAGTCCACCCATTGCTCTGGGAAAGCCTCAGCGCGCAGGGGTTCGATTGCCACGACGGCAGCACCATTTCCTTAGAAGAAACAGAACGCCTGTTGCCGCAGTTCGACGGCATCGTTGTGCGCAGCCGCTTCCGGATTGACCAAGCGTTCCTGTCAAAAGCAACCCGCCTGCGCTGTGTGGCGCGCTGGGGCGTTGGCACGGAACACATTGATCTGGAAGCGGCTGCTGCAAGGGGCGTTGCGGTGCTGACTTCCCCGGAAGGCAGCCGCGACACGGTGGGCGAACACACCATGGCCCTGCTGCTGAACCTGATGAACCACATCGGGCGAGCCGACCGGCAGGTGCGGGCCGGGCAGTGGATTCGGGCAGCCAACCGCGCAACTGAATTAAAGGGCAAAACCGTGGGCATCATCGGCTACGGCAACATGGGGCAGGCTTTCGCGCAGCGCCTGAAGGGCTTTGGCTGCCGGGTGCTGGCCTATGATAAATTCAGAACCAATTATGGCGACGTATTCGCCGCAGAAGCGGAATTGGAAACGCTGTTCCGCGAAAGCGACATCGTCAGCCTGCACATTCCTTACCTGACGGAAAACCACCACTTCGTCAACGACGCGTTTTTGAGTAGTTTTCACAAACCGATTTACCTCATCAATACGGCTCGCGGCTTGGTGCTCGACACGGCGGCCTTGGTTGCGCATTTGCAAAGCGGCAAAGTCCCCGGCGCTGCTTTAGATGTTCACGAATACGAAGAAATGTCTTTTTCCCACCTTGAGCCGGATGCTTTGCCGGAACCTTTTCAGTACCTGCGCCGATCCGATAATGTCGTCCTGACGCCGCACATCGCAGGCTGGTCGCACGAAGCGGAGGAAGGGCATGCGCGGGTGTTGGCGGAGAAAATTGGGCGGTTGTTTGGTGAAGAGCGGTAGCCCTTTCCTGTTCGCAACAATTTGCGAAACAGTAGAAAATTAGTGGCACGGCACCCTTTTCGAGTACTCAACGGGGAAAGTTTTCCGCAAAGGTGCGCAAAGGATACGCCAAGTCCGCAAAGCGTGATGTCCGCTTAGCGCCCTTTGCGAGACCTTAGCGCTCTTTGCGGGAAGCAATAACTTACATTAACTCAAGATTAATTTTTCCTGAAAATTTTCCTGTCTAAAATAACATCGTAATTTTACGATGTTATTTAAATTCAAACATGACCACTAACAAAAAAGAGGCTTTTGAACCAGAAGACCAGGCGCTGGCCAACCTCGCCAAAGCCCTGGCCCACCCAGCGCGCATTGCCATTTTAAAAGTATTGGCGCGCCGCCAAACCTGTATTTGCGGGGAAATTGTGGAAGTGCTGCCGCTTGCTCAAAGCACCGTTTCCCAACACCTGAAAGAATTGTTGCAGGCCGGGCTTATCAAAGGAACCGTGGATGGAAAAAAATCGTGCTACTGCATCAATCAGGAGGCGTTCAGGCAATTCGACCAGACGTTGAAGACTTTTTTTGCGGTCACGATCACAAATGAGTGTTGCTAAAAACAAGGAGCTTATATGAAAAAGATTTTGGTGTTATGCACTGGCAACAGTTGTCGGAGCCAAATTGCTGAAGGGTATCTGCGGCATTTTGCGAAGGGCGAGGCCAGTATTTACAGCGCCGGCGTGGAAACCCACGGCGTGAATCCCAGAGCCATTGCCATCATGAAAGAAGATGGCATTGACCTCTCCCTCCACACGTCCAACAATGTGGAAGAATACTTCGACATTGATTTTGATTTTGTAATTACGGTGTGCGACAACGCCAAAGAGCGCTGCCCGTATTTCCCGACTAAGGCGCAAAAATTCCACCACAATTTTCCTGATCCCGCGAAAGCTACCGGAACAGAGGAAGCAATCATGGCGGAGTTCAGAGCGGTGCGGGAGCTGATTAAATCGTATTCCCAACAGTTTATTCAATCAACGGTTTTGATTTTATTGGTTAATGTGGCTTTGAAACAGCAGAAGCGGTTTACCGAAGCGTAGCCTCCTATTTTTTCCCACTTTCTCTGCATGAATATATTTACTTTTAGGATTCGCAATCTCTTCTTAAAGCCATGAAAGAATTTATGCGCTTCTACGAAGCCCTTCCCAAACACAAAGCCGAACTCGTGGATGGCCGGTTGTACATCGGCGGCAGCCTCGCCAAATCGGCTATGGCACTTGGCTACATGGTTGAAAAACTCGGTGCAAGGTACGTTGCCGAACTCGTCCCAAAGGACTTGTTGCGCGATGCCATCATTGAAGTCTACGGCAGGTTGGCTCCAATGGAACCTCCAATGGCCGATTTTTCGCTTGTTCAGCCTAATTATTATCAGCCTCAAAAAGTAGCAACCGACCTACGCATGGGGCTTTTCATGGGAGGCGCAAACGCCTGGGGAGGCACGATGGCAGTAAAACTCGGCACCGATGTTTTTATGCCCGATGTCTATGTCCTCAAAAATAAAAACAACCACCGTTTACAGGAGTACTATTTGGATGGTCCGCCCGATCTGGCGATTGAGGTCGTTACGCCCTGTATGCGCACCTTCGATTTTGGTATCCGCTTAGAGCGTTATGCAAAGGCTGGTCTCCCGGAAGTCTGGATGCTCGATTTGGAAAAACAGATTTTCGAACCAATGCTGCTAAAAAGCGGACGATATGAGAAAATTGCTACCGAAAATGAGGTTTTTGCCTCGATTTCCATTCCCGGTTTGACCGTAGAGCACAGAAAGGTTTTCGATTCAGCAGATGCATTTGGCCTCGAACCGCTGCAAATCTTCCAAGTGCCGGAGGCTTTGCAAAAGAGAAAAGTTCACTCCAACAGCGATCGTGAAAAAGAATTGGGTTGGCACAGCTTACCCTTTGTACCACGATTAGCTTTGGAGCCGGTCAACATCACTTTCGAGGAGTACATTTCCTGGGGTGGCGAGGTAAAGTTTGAAATGATGGACGACAAGCCTGTTTTTGGCGGTAGTGATGAAACGACCAAAGAGTGGCTCGGATTATTGATGATGTCTTTAGGGCTTGTCGAAACAGTGAAATACCTTCCGGCAGAGGCATGGTCTGACGTGTTATGATAAGCGTTAATCTCAATCCACCTTTTCCCCATGAATCTCCTCGAAAAAAATATCGCCATTTGGGACTTGAAAGCGCAGTTCTTTCGGCTTGCCCGTATTATTCAGGACAAACTGCACCGTCCCGAAATCGAACCAGGCCTGCGGTTCCGCCCATTTCAACTCAAACTTATCAAAATGCCAGTGCGAAAGCGTGGCGCTGAGGCCGTCGGCGGGCATAAATTTGATGGAAAGCTTGCCTTTGTCGGCGCTGCTTTGCTCCAGTCTTTGCCTTGTGTCAGGGCAAAAAAAGAGGGCAGCTAAATTGCCGCCCTCCGAGAAATCACCCGACTGTTGTTGATCACGAAGTTACAAGCACTCCGCTAAACAACTTTGTGATCCTTATACGAAATCAGACGGGTTATGGGTTTAAAAGTTTATTGTTCTTGTCTCCTCATCCGCCCCGTTGGGCGTTTCGGCGCGCAGTTTAAGGTTATTTGCGCCCCTTTCCAGTTCAAACGTACAATCGAAGACGCCGGTTTTAGCATTGAAGGAAAAATCGCTGATTAATCGCCCATTGATCGAAAAAGTGACCTGATCCTTCGATGAAACATACTGAATCGTGGCAATTACCGTACTCCGACCCACGTTGGGATTCAACGGGTTAGTCGTCGGTTGCGATACAGATGCAATTGTTATGACCGGTGCTTGAGCAGAACTGCCTCCACTGTATAGGATGGTCGTAGTTGCCGTGGCCTTGCCTCCGCTGTTGCTCGCTTCAATTTCAATGGTGTTCGTACCGGTGGATAAGTTGAGCGTTTTCTTAAGTTCACCCTTGGCTGGATCGAAATCAAAGTCTGCGGTTGCCACGTTGTTTATTTTCAGCACGAGATCCGATTTTGAAGCCACATTTTTGACCTCCGCAACAAGATTTGCCGTGCTTCCCTTAGAGATGGAACCTGCCTTTGCAGGTTGCACAAACCGCACTTCCGGTTTGGGTTGCACGATTGGTTCGTACACAATTATGACGAAATCATCAGCGACGCCGTCACTATTTTTGGCCTTGACTTCAACGCGATTGCTGCCTTTTTTTAGACCCGTCACCGTCGCACTCAGGTTTTCTCCGTTCAGGGTGAAAGCAACGGAAGATTTATCGTTCGTCACCGTGACCTCCTTTTTGTCGCTTACGTAACGCACTGTCGCTTGCAAAGTTACGGTTGAAGTGGTCACCGTTGCGTTATCTTGCGGTGCCGTAATATTTACAACCGGCAACTGCGGCGCGGTATAGTTAATCCGCGTTGTTTTTTCATCGCTGCCCGCACTGTTCCGGGCGTTGATCACGACCACATTTGCGCCTGCTTTCAATGTCAGCGGCAAGCTCAATTCGCCAGACGCTGCCGTAAAAGTAAAATTGCTTTGCGATTGACCATCCACTTTTACCAAAATATCGCGCTTATTGTCCACATTTTGGATCGCAGCAACTAAGTTATAATTTTTTCCTTTACTGTTATAGTCTGTCGTTGCCGGATTGGTAATGGTCACAACCGGTGGTTTCAACGGGTTGTAGCGGACATTGGCTATTGCTTCCGCATTGCCGCCGCTGTTCTGCACTTTCACCGTCACCACGTTGTTCCCGCCTTCTAAGGTCAGCGATGCGGTCACTTCCTGCCGCCCTGCGTCGAAGCTGAAGTTCGACACCGCCCGGCCATTGAACAGCACCGACACTTCGCTTTTCGAGGCCACGTTTTGCGTTGTTGCTTTCAGGGTTGTTGCCGCCGTCGTCACCGAGCTGTTGTTCGCTGGCTGCACGATGGTAACGGTTGGTTGCTTCGGCGGGTTGAAGCGGACATTGGTTGTCGCTTCCGCATTGCCGCCGCTATTCTGCACCTTCACCGTCACCACGTTGTTCCCGCCTTCTAAGGTCAGCGATGCGGTCACTTCCTGCCGCCCTGCGTCGAAGCTGAAGTTCGACACCGCCCGGCCATTGAACAGCACCGACACTTCGCTTTTCGAGGCCACGTTTTGCGTTGTTGCTTTCAGGGTTGTTGCCGCCGTCGTCACCGAGCTGTTGTTCGCCGGCTGCACGATGGTAACGGTTGGTTTTGCCGTAGCGGCATTGTAGCGCAGGTTCGCGGTCGCTTCATCCGTTCCCGCGTCGTTGCGGCCCGTGATGCGCACCACGTTGCTGCCTTCCACCAGGGTCAGTGTAGCCGTGACTTCACCGTTGAGCCGGTTGAAGTTGAAATCGCTGATGGTTCGGCCATTGAAGGTGAACGTTACGTTTTCTTTGCTGCTCACCCGATCTGTTTTGGCGCGCAAATCCACGCGCGGCTGATCGAATGAGGCACCGTCCGAGGGCTGCACAATGGTCACGTCCGGTCTCAATGGCTGCTCGATTTCCTGGCCGATGCGGCGGATACTGACGGAAGCTTCGTCGCTGCCGTCGCGGTTAGAGACGCGGATGCGGACTTCATTGTTGCCGTTTTCCAGGTTGACTGTGCTGCTGACGCGGCCATTGCCGGTGTTGAAGGTGAAGTTGGTCAATTCCCGGCCATTCATATAAAAGCGGACATCGCTTTTTTGGGATACAAATTGCGTGGTGGCTTCGATCAGCGCGGTCGTTTTTGAAGTAGAACTACTCGGCTTAGAAGGTTCTGTAATGATGATTGTGGGCAGACTTTGGGACACCTCGCGCCGGTAGTCAATGGTAACGCCGTCTTTCGCCTGTCCGGCAGCATTGGAAGCATTGATTTCGATGTAGTTGGAACCCTGCTCCAGGTTGATTTCCGCCCGCAGTTGCTCGCGGGCTGCGTCGAACGTGAAGTTACGGTATTGCCTGCCGTTGAGGGTCATCGTCACATTTCCCTGGCGCGTCAATCGAAGGATATCGGCTTCAATGGTGGCTGTAGACTGCTGCGTTTCCACCAGGTCGCGGTCGGGGCGGGTGATGTAAACGGTGGGCAGCGATTCGCGTTCGCGCTCATAAATCACTACGGCATCTTCATTTGCGTTGCCGTACGTATTGCGGGCGCGGATGTAAATGCGGTTTTCGCCTTCGCGCAGGGTGACGTCGCTGTACAATTCCCCGCTACGGGAATCAAAGCTGAAACTCTGGCGGGTATTGCCGTTAAATTCAAGCGTGATGTCATTTTTGTTCGTCACTTCCTGTATGCTGGCGCGGATGGTGAACGCCGCGTTGGAAGCGCGGGTGTTGCGCGTCGGCGGATTGAGGATGGTGATGGACGGCGCACGGCCTGCTGGCGGCGGGGGCGGCGGACCGATGCGTTCTTCGTAATAAATTACCACTTCCTTGCGGGCAGTTCCCACACGATTGGTGGCCGTAATGATCACGTCGTTGCGACCCGGCCGCAGCGAAAAATCGGTGGAAAAGCGCTGATCGCGGTAATCGAACCGGGCGTCGCGGCCATTGACCATGCAGGTCACGTCGGCAGTGCTATTGATGTTGCGGATGTTGGCGCGCACGACGCCATCGTTGGGGTTATTGGTGGTGTAGGGGTTGGTAATGGGGGTTGTAATTTCGATCACCGGCGCTAAAGGCTGGTCGCGTTTGGGCTGGATGATCCAGCGCAAGGCAAAATTGGTATAGTGGTAAATATCGTTGTTGGGATCGGCCCACCGTTGGCCGTCTAAAATATCCGTGCCCGCAAACGTGACCCGGTGGCCGAGGTGTACAGAAAAGCGGGGCGTAAGCTGGTAGCCGATTTCCACGCCCAAATTAGGCATCAGGCCAATTTTGCCGGCATTGCTGGTGAAGCCGTCGGCATTCGTTTCGTAAACGCCGTCAAGGATGGCGTCGCGCAGTTGCTGGCGGGCCGTTGATTCACCGATGTTGCCTTTCAGGGCAGCGTATTCTTCAAAATATTCATCTCCATTGGCGTCGGCCTGGTCAATTTTGGCGCGGTACCAATCGGCGCCGATTCCGCCAAACAGCGACAGCACAAAACCCGTGCGTTCTCGCAGGCGATTGAAGGTCAAAACACCTTCCAATCCTAATTCAAAAATATCGGTGCGGTGGTTTTGGAAAACGAATCCCTGCGGTTCTTCTAAGTTGACAGGGTAGGTGGTATAGTCCAAGCCGCGATCGCCGTTCAGCGCCGTATTGGCGGCAATGTCGAAAGAGCGAAACGGATCGAGTCCGTAGGTGCGCGCCAGGAGTAACCTGCCGCGAAGATCGAACGCAAAAATTGCATTGTTGCGATAGTAAAGATTTTTGGCCAAGGTGGCACCGAAGCCGTAGCCGCCGTTTGCCACGCGCACATCGCTGGTTTGGTAGGCCCATCCGGCATTCAGTCCGAAGGTGTAATAGCCCCGCGTGAGGTTGGCACCAAAACGCTGATTGACGCTAACCTGAGCCGTTGCAGCGCTCAGCGACAAGGCCATCACGAATAGGGTAAAAAGTAATCTTGTGATCCGCATAGAGGTTGGATTTTTGATTCCCAATACTTGATTAGACTTTCTTTAGATGCTAATGTAAATCCTTTTTGGATGCGAAGTCAAGGCAAACAAATTACGAATTTAACACTTTTGAGGGAATGTAGAGGCGAAAATCAGCCATTGGCAGGATTTGCAACGGACAAATGGCTTAACAGCAGCGTTAAGTCCGATTCTGAAAAACCTACAGATTTAACGGAAGTTTAATGTGTTTTTAAGAAGTTGTTTGAAATGGGTGATAAGCCGGAAGCGGGTGTCAGGCAGGATCAGCTTTTGTCTCTTGTACTGCGAAAATAGAAGAACAATGCGCTCACGCTAAATTTTTAAAAGCAAGTGGCAATAATTTTTGTATATTTGGAGAGCTGTAATAAAGATATAAATCTACCCTCAACAGATGTGTTTTTTGTAACCCGCCTCTATTCAGGAGGCATAAACTTAGATATGCTTATGAAAAATTATTCTCCTCTCTCTGAATCCTTACCACGCGCTATTTTAGTCGCAGCAATTACCGATCTTTACCGTTACTTGCAAAGCCCAGGCCCAGGGTGTGCCTACTTTTCTTCTTATTCATGATTTCCGGTTACACAGTATTCGCCCAAAGTGGTTTTGAATGCCATACTTCAAACATAGGCCCTGATGGAATAAGAACTCCCGAACCAGCATGATGGCCTGATGACATTCCTCCCTGCGGGGTTACACTTGAGTTTGCTCCTGATTCGGATTTCCCACAGCATACGCCAATCAAATACGTCAAGTTCGTATTGCATGTTTTTCAAAACCCGAACGCTGTATTTCCTCCGGGAAATTTCACCAATTCGCAACAACATATAGAGGTACTCCGTCCCTGGTTTCACCATCCATCCAAGGGGATCAATTATAGGTTGGCTAATCTTCGACCCGTTGCCCAAAGTGCCCGGTAATGAGTCTCCGCACATCACAGATTCCAGAATGCGCTTTATTTTTGAAGGCGTGGAAAATCAGGATGTATTTTTCTATAACAATCCGACACTTTGGGGAGGGGGCTTAGTGCTACTTGTACTACCGGTGTTGCTCATAATGCCATGTTTAATGTAGCCGTTACCAATAATCCTATTGTTTCCGCTGACCCTAATCTTAGAAATGCCGTTCATGTGTTTCTTCCCGGGGCGAGTTTTAGACCCTCCACAGGATGCTTGGATTACGGAGGAGGAGGCTATATACCTGTGTTCCATTGTGGGCAACCTGGAACTAACTTAGGTATGGTAGGTTACGGAAATTTCTATTCATATAATTATAATCTTACAGGACAAAGCCCGGACGGGGTAGCATGGACGGATAGCCCTCCGACACCGGAAGATATTCCATACGGGGGAAATATTATTTTGGTCGAATTTTTGCATACGGTCAGTGTGGATCATCCCTTCGGCACTTCACACCTTACTGGCGGAGATCAGTGCAACGACACTCCGGCCTCTCAGGAAACACCAAATAATATGATGCAAACATGGTATCAGCAGCAACTTCTTCACCCTTCACTTCGCTGTGCCCTCACCGAGTGCCAGCTTGGTCGGATGCATCACTATTTTGAAGAGCTAAATCCAATATGGGTGCGAACCGAAGAAAACGGATTCACCCAAACCATCGGGGTGTTTGTCAATCACTCCGGGGATGAACCCAACACTATCTATAAAAATGGCCTCCGGGGAGTGGATTATGGAAATTTGTCGAATGGAAAGAATAGGGGAAGCTCTCCCAATGATGGCTTGCAATACCAATGTAAAAACAATTTAGGCAATGGTTTTGACTTCGCTGTACCCGCAGAAAACTACGGCGTTGTTGGCATAGCAGAATTTCAGGGGTCAAGCGCCCAGGCAGCAGGAAATACTTTTTCTCAGGTACTGCCTGCTTCCCAGCCGGAGATGCATTTTTTTAATCAGGCTGCCCCAGTGACTTATTATATTCCACCTGCACCGGTAAACTATTCTGTAAATTCAATTAGTTTCCAACAGGGAGTATCCAATATTTGTCCCTCCAAACTCCCCAGTGGCAAAGAAAACGGAGGACTTAGTGAGTTGGAAGTGGAAGGGCATGAACAAACTTTCGCCAACAGCAATGAAGCAACGGTCAAAGCCGAAGCGGCCAATATGCTCATTCGCAACTACCTCATAGATGAAGATGGCATACAATTGGCAGCAGCCAAAACCTGGCTTGCAAACAAAGGCAGCTTGGATGCTCATTTTGCTATTGTAGATGCCTGGCTACAGGAGGGCAATGTGGCCGGAACACAACAGGCACTCGCTAATCTGCCTCCGCTCGTACATCCTCCCGCAGAATTGCAAGCGGAATACACCCATTTCAACGCGTTGAAGGGCATACAAATCAATGCTTTACAAACGGGATTGAGCGAATTACAAATGGTAAATGCTAATGCGCCCCAACTCAAAACCATCGCCGAAGCAGGCGACTATTATGCCTCCGTGCAAGCGCAAGTGATGCTGAATGATCTTGCGGGCGCGGGCTATCAGCCCGATGTGGTATTACCATCGCCGGGTCAGCAAAATCTGGTGGCGCCTCCTGCGACCGGCAATATCTTAACCGCAGAAACCACAAATCTTCAAGCCGTGCCTAACCCGGCTGTACAGGAAACAGTGTTTCACTACCGGTTACCCGAAGGTGTAGAGCAGGCTCAAATTATTATAACGGCTACAGATGGAAGGGTAGTGGAACGGATAGCCGTAGGAGCCGAAAGGAATCAGATACGCTGGAGTACAAAAAACTGTAAGTCCGGCTTATACATTTACCATCTCGTTATAGATACGAAGACCATATCATCGGGTCGTTTGGTGATCATCAAATAATTTGAATATCCCCCGCAGCCGGGTTAAGCCCGGCTGCATTTTTTTCTCACCAAACACTTCTGTCATGATAAGTCGCATATCTTTTTTTATCTTGCTATCAATATCCTCACAGTTACTTGAAGGGCAAAACACTTTCAATCAGCGATTTTCACTTGGATTCCCAGCTTCTATACTCAGTAATATTATCGTCACCGATAGTTGTTATTATTTAATGGGAACAGTGGCTGATTCTGTTCCGCCTTATTGGTTGGGTGCCTTGTTTTTGAAAACCGATTTAGAAGGAAATCCTTTGGTTGTAAAAACAATAATGGGGCAAAACAAATCCTGGCAAATCTGGAATCCTGAATTTAGTATTTTACCCGATGGCAGTTTTGCTGTAGCGGGGCATTCTTTTGATTCGATTTCCAGAGCAGTATTGATTCGATACGATCAAAATGGGGATACGCTTTTTACCAACGCTTTTGCCAATTTGTATTTACCCCCGAACGATTTTGTCTGGCCACGGGCATTCGCCCCATATCCTGATGGAGGGTTTGTATTTGCTTGTGAAGCGCAGCAAACTCCGATAGGGATTTACCAAAACGTAGACATTTGGGTCGTTAAAACTGATAGCTTAGGTGAAATCGAATGGTATAAAAAAATAGGGAATAATTGGTGGGAAAAACCATATTCCCTAATAGTTGATTCAGATGCTAACATTATTATTGGTGGACACAAAGCTAATTTAAATATTGCCGTAAGCAATTATACCTACCAAACGCATCTCATAAAATTAGATGGGATAGGAAACATTTTGTGGACCTACCTTTCCCCCACTTCCCTCGGCCTTCGCTACGGTGCTGCCGACATGGTGCTGCTCGAAGATGGCAGTTTGGTGGTCGCCTCCGGTGTGGGGTATGAACAGGAAAGAACCTCTGTCAATACCATCTATTTTGACAAGCACATCTTTAAGTTGAATCCCATGCAGGAAATAGAATGGGAAATTCCTTTTGAACAACCTGTACTAACAGGACAAGCATACGTTACCAACATCATAGCTGTTTCTGACGGTAGTGGTTTTATAGCTGCGGGAACTCAGGAAGAAGACCTTCCCGGGCCTTATAATTACACTATCATGGGTTGGGTTGGCAAGGTATCGCCTAATGGCGACAGCTTGTGGACAAGGAAATACATGGGGATCAACAATGATGACAATCGTCAGGTGTTATACGATCTGAAAGAAACCCCCGACGGCGGCTTTCTCCTCTGTGGGGAATCGCGCAACCCGATGCCTGTTCCCGGCGAAATCGCCCAGCAGGCCTGGCTGCTCAAGCTGGATCAATATGGCTGCTTAGTGCCGGGTTGCCACCTCAATACAGCAGCAACAGAACCAGAGCAAGCGGCATTTCGATTGGCCATTTATCCCAATCCGGCTACGGATTATCTCAATTTTTTCCTGTACGCGCCAGATCGCACCAGTGCTTTGAGTTTTCGCATTCTGGATGCCGCCGGCCGTTTAGTGAAGGAATTCGATCCTTTGCCGTCGGGCGCTACTTATATTCTGCCCGTATCCGACTGGCCACGTGGAGCGTACGTTTTGCAAGGCCTGGGAGAAGGCAAAGTTTTGTGCGCTGAAAAATTCATTAAACATTAACAACCAAAAAAATACAATCATGAAAAAAATCGCTTTACTCTGCTTGTTTTCAGGTCTCCTTGTTGCCGCCAATGCTCAGTTAGAATGGGCGCCCGTGGGGGCGAAGTATTATTATGCATACTGTGACGAATCGGTTGGCTGCGGTGTAGAAATCGTGGAGGTAATCGGGGAGACGATAATAGCAGGTAAAAATTGCAAACGTTTTTCAAATGGTTTTGTATTGGGAGGATTCTGCGACGGCATGGGGTTTACCTACGAAGAGGATGGACGGGTATATTTTTACAATGAAGAAATTCAGGATTTTAGTTTGTTGTATGATTTCAACAAAGGCTCCGGAGAGTCGTGGGTGATGCCAATTTGTTCAGCCCTTTGTGGCGAACCAGATTCCGTTGTAGGGCAGGTGGATTCCATTTCTATTACTGAGATCAATGGCCTGCAAATCCGTACACAACATATAAGGTGGCTATTCCCCTG
>Ga0163154_10000537_pt1 | contig 58490 bp, 52 predicted proteins | sample OliLakLV19MP9P1_FD_148649 | JGI IMG/M metagenome (GOLD analysis project Ga0163154, IMG submission 148649) | Freshwater microbial mat bacterial communities from Lake Vanda, McMurdo Dry Valleys, Antarctica - Oligotrophic Lake LV.19.MP9.P1 | ecosystem: Environmental > Aquatic > Freshwater > Lake >...
GATAGCCCAAAATGCAGACCCACACAAAGAAGCAGTTGCTTTTGCACAAAGTTACTTTGCTTTGCAAACACGCAGGCAAGAACTCATCGAGGAGCGCATCAAATTGGCGGAGCGTTTGGAGGCAAGGGAAAGACTTACTTCCACAGAAGCACAACTTTCTAAACTCATTTATGAGCGGGGTATTGATGAAAAAGGCTTTGGGCGTATTCGCAGCAAAGGCGACCAAGCATTGTTTGGTGGATTGACTACCCAACAAGTAAAAAACAAAATGAATGTACCTGTCAAACGACCTTTAGGCGATTTCTTACCTACAGTTACTATTTTGGCAAAGTCGCTTGCTACTGAAATGACTAACCTAAACATTCAAGCCAAAAACTTGCAAGGTGAGGCGAACATTACTACAGAACACGTTGATAACAATACCAAAGTGCGTGGCGCTTTATTACAAAGTAATATAGTACCCGAAAACTTGCCTGCCGAAGAGGATATCAAAAAGGTACAAAGGCGCGTAAAATCACAAACTAAAAAGTCATTGCAGGAAAGCAGAAAATTAGAGGAATGAAAAACAGGCAAGACGCACGCCTTGCCTGCCCGAAAAACAGCACGTATATAGTTATTTTTCAGGTGTCGAAAACGCTGAAATAAAAGCGTGGGTAGATTATCTACGCTTCACAGTGTTTTTCTAACACCTGAAAAGCTGGAAAAGTATTCATAAAAGAAATCAAAAATTTGTACGAAGCCCGCATTGCTTCCCTCGAAACCGAAATAACACGCCTACTTACGCTTCTCGAAAAAGCCTTAACCAAATAATGATATGGAAAATAAACCTACTATGCCCATAAGCGAAGACGAACTTGTAGCCCAAATTATGACGTTTTTGGAGCAAGGGCGAAATACTGTTTTGCGCCAAACTAATCACATTATGACGCTTACTTACTTTGAGATAGGCAAGTATATCGTTGAATATGAGCAACATAGCCAAGTGCGAGCTAAGTATGCCAAGAAAACGCTTACAAACTTATCTACTCAACTTGCAAACAAGTTTGGTAAGGGTTTTTCGGTAGATAATTTGCAAAATATGAGGCGATTTTACGTTACTTACCAAAATTACGAGACAGTGTTTCGTAAATCTGATATGCCTTTTGCGTTAAGTTGGTCGCATTATCTTTTTCTATTGGGTGTTGATAAGGAAGCAGAAAGGCGTTTTTATGAAATGGAAGCCCATAAAAATAAATGGTCTTTGCGCGAACTCAAACGTCAATTTAACAGTGCTTTGTATGAACGCCTTGCTTTGAGTACAGATAAAGAAGGTGTTTTGGCACTCAGTAGGCAAGGGCAAATCATTATAGAGCCGAAAGATGCTGTAAAAGACCCTTACATCTTGGAATTTTTAGGGCTTGATGAAAAAGCCCGCTATTCTGAAAGTGAACTCGAACAAGCTATTATTAATAATTTGGAGCATTTTTTACTTGAGTTGGGCAATGGCTTCTTTTTCGTAGGACGGCAAAAACGCATCACATTTGCAGAAAAACACTTTTACATAGACCTCGTTTTTTATCATAGGTTTTTGCGTTGTTTTGTATTGCTTGACCTCAAAATTGGCGAACTTACTCACGAAAATTTGGGGCAAATGCAAATGTATGTCAATTATTATGACAGAGAAGTCCGACAGGATGACGAAAACCCTACGATTGGTATTGTATTGTGCAAACACAAAAATGAAAGTGTAGTCGAATTTACTTTGCCTGAAAACAACCAACAAATCTTTGCAAGCAAATACGCACTCTATATACCAAGCAAAGAAGAACTTAGACGACAAATTGAAAATATGTGAAAAACAGGCAAGACACATACCTTGCCTGCCAAAATACCTTACCTACACGACACAAAAAACAGGCAAGACGCACGCCTTGCCTGCCATAGTACAGGCAAAGCATGCCTTGTTTCTACCTACTCAAATACAAGTTCCTTTCTCCATAAATCTTCTGAAAAGTTTCGTCTTGCAGGTCTTTTACAAAGAAGATAGCCTCGCCTGTAGATTTCATTTCGGGACCCAGTTCCTTGTTTACATTCGGGAATTTGTTGAACGAAAATACGGGTATTTTGATGGCATAACCGCGTTTTACAGGTACGAAATACGAAGTAGCCGTTTTGTCTAATTTAAAATCCTTCAGCTTTTTCACGCCGAGCATGATTTTCGTGGCGTAATTGATGTACGGCTTTTGATATGCCTTGCAGATGAACGGCACAGTGCGCGAAGCACGCGGATTCGCCTCTATGACATACACCGTATTGTCTTTGATAGCAAACTGCACATTCAAAAGCCCGATAGTATCCAAAGCAAGCGCGATTTTTTTGGTATAACGCGCTATAGTTTCAATAAGCATAGGACTTAAGGAGAAGCAAGGCAAGACCGCATGAGAATCGCCTGAATGTATCCCTGCGGGTTCTATGTGTTCCATGATGCCAATGATATATACATTTTCACCATCACAAATCGCGTCAGCTTCAGCTTCGATGGCTTGGTCTAAAAACCTATCTATCAAGATATTATTATCAGGAAAGTCATTCAAAACATCAACTACGTGTTGCTCAAGCTCTTCTTCATTGATGACGATTTTCATGCGTTGCCCACCCAACACGTACGAAGGACGCACCAAGAGCGGAAACTCCATGTGCTTTGAAACATTGTATGCCTCTTCTGAAGAACGTACTGCCATAAATTCGGGATACGGAATATCTAACTCACGCAAAAGATTTGAAAAACGTTCTCTATCCTCTGCCAAATCTAACGCATCATAAGATGTACCTATGATTTTGATGCCATACCGGTTCAGTTTTTCTGCCAATTTCAAAGCGGTTTGCCCACCTAATTGTACGATAACGCCTTCAGGCTGTTCATGCAAAATAATATCATAAATATGTTCCCAAAAAACAGGCTCGAAATAAAGCTTGTCTGCTATATCAAAATCAGTCGAAACCGTTTCGGGATTGCAATTTATCATGATAGCCTCATAGCCTGCTTCTTTCACCGCAAGCGTGCCATGCACACAGCAATAATCAAACTCTATGCCTTGCCCAATCCGATTGGGACCCGCGCCCAAAATGATAATCTTCTTCTTTTTCGAAACTACGGACTCGTTAAAAGCCCCCCAGCCTCCAGACGGAGAGTCTCCCTTCTCTCGTCCCTTGCTTCCCACAAAAGTAGAATAATAATAAGGCGTTTTTGCCTCGAATTCTGCGGCGCAAGTATCCACCATTTTATAAATACGTTGGATACCCAAATCTTGCCTGCGTTTAAATACTTCACTTTCTAAACAACGCAAAAGGTGTGCAACTTGCCTATCGGCATACCCTTTCTGTTTGGCAGTAAGGAGCATGTTGGCAGGCAAGGTTTCTATTGAATATTGTTGTATTTCCTTGTCTGTGTAGGCAAGGTCTTGAATTTGCTCCAAAAACCATTTGTCAATTTTCGTTAATTTTTGGATAGTGCGAAACGAAATGCCCAGCATAAACGCATCTTTCACGTGGAACACGCGGTCTGCACTCGGAAACTCCAAACTTTCTAAAATGACTTGCTGATTCGTAAGCTCTTTGCCGTCTGCACCTAAGCCATTTCTGCGACTCTCAAGCGACTGACACGCCTTTTGCAACGCCTCTTGAAAATTGCGTCCAATGCCCATTACCTCGCCTACCGATTTCATTTGCAGACCCAATTTTACATCTGCGCCAGGGAACTTATTGAAATTCCAACGCGGAATTTTGACAATTACATAATCTATTGTTGGTTCAAAGTAGGCGGAAGTACTGCCTGTGATAGGGTTTTTCAATTCATCAAGGTTGTAGCCCAATGCCAATTTTGCTGCAATTTTTGCTATCGGATAGCCTGTGGCTTTGGAGGCAAGGGCAGAGGAGCGCGACATGCGCGGATTTATTTCAATCACAATAATTTCATCAGTTTCAGGATTAACAGAAAACTGAATATTGCACCCTCCAGCAAACATTCCTATCCCGTTCATGCATTTGATAGCCAAATTGCGCATCTCTTGATAGAGTTTATCGGAGAGTGTCATAGCAGGGGCAACTGTAATAGAGTCGCCTGTATGAATGCCCATGGGGTCAAAGTTTTCAATGGTGCAAATGATGATGACATTGCCTGCATTATCGCGCAAAAGTTCCAGCTCAAACTCTTTCCAACCCATGATGCTTTGCTCTACCAATACCTCATGTATAGGCGAGGCTTGCAAGCCGCGTGTGAGCGCCTCGTTAAATTTTTCGGGGTCATTCACAAAACCGCCCCCCGTACCGCCAAGCGTGTAGGAGGGGCGTATCACCAACGGAAAGCCAATATCTTGTGCAATCTTTTTACCCTGTAGGAAAGAAGTTGCCGTTTTACCCTTGCATACATGGGCATCGAGTTCAATCATCTTGAGGCGAAACTTCTCGCGGTCTTCGGTAGTTTCTACAGCTTTGATATCGACACCAATAATCTCCACGCCATATTTTTGCCATATACCTGCTTTTTCACAATCTATGGCGAGGTTGAGTGCAGTTTGTCCGCCCATTGTAGGCAAGACAGCCGAAACCTTATGCTTTTCAAGAATTTCGATGATGTATTTCTTCTCCAATGGTTTGAGATACACGTGGTCTGCCATCTTAGGGTCAGTCATGATAGTAGCAGGGTTCGAATTGATGAGGATAACCTCAATGCCTTCTTCTTTGAGCGACCTAGCGGCTTGCGAGCCAGCATAGTCAAATTCGCAGGCTTGTCCTATAATGATAGGACCCGAACCAATGATAAGTACCGATTTTATATGAGCTTTTTTGGGCATAACTATATGAGTATTTCGGGCGCAAAGTTAGCATAAAAAAACAAAAAAGACAGTCTTTTAAGGCTGTCTTTTTCGTATGTTTAAGTTGAAGAAAAAAAGCCTGACGCAAGTCAGGCTTTTGTGTTAGTCTTCGTTTTTAGCTTTCAACTCTTTTTCGGTTATCATACCTAATTTGTGTCTTAGCAAAAATTGGTTGTAGGCAATGGTAAATATTTCGTTTGTAGGTTCGAGTGCAGTGGCTTTTTCGTAGCTTTGTTTTGCATCAAGGATAAGCATGTTTTCCTCTAAGAACACTGCCATATCTACTTGTTTTTGCGCATCAGTGTCTATATCTGTACCAAGTCCTTTTTTGAAAGCGAGTGCTTTTTTATGCAGGTTTTCATCATCGGGTTTTCTAAATGAAAAATTTTTTTTTGATATTTTTTTATCTTTTGTAGTAACTCTCACGATGATAAGGTCTTGTTCTTTCAATTCTGGGATTGTAAAGTCAAGGGTTGCGGAAGTGTCTTTGGTTGTGATGGTTTTTACGACCTGTCCGAAGCTATCTTCAATTTCTACAATATAGGTTTTCACGCCTTTGGTTTTTAACCATTGAAACGTATATCTGTCATGTATGAATTCAATTTTTTCGGGTAGAAGCACTGTAATATGTACTTGCCCTTCTATATTAGTAGCACGCTCTACTGACCCTGTAACGTTTTGGTACGCATAAGGGTTTTTGTGGATATTGGCATCACCTGATTTCACTACTTCGCCAATGATAAAATCGGCATATTTTTGAGAAGAAGTTTTGGTGGTGGCGAGGAGTTTCGTTTCGAGTGTTTTGGCATTGTATGTGCCTGCAGTGCTGATTTGGACAGTTCCACCATTGGAATACGACAGCGCGAGGTAGCTTTTAGGGCTTACAGTTATGTTGTCGGAGCTTAGTATTTGCGTGCCTATTTTGAGGGCGGCACTGTTTTTAGTGTTTGTTCCACTTGCCGCAATAACTTTGAAAGTTCCTTGTGCAAAAGACAAGTTGATAGTTGCACAAAGTAAAAGCGTTGTAAGAAGAATTTGCTTTTTCATGATGGTATTAGATTTTAAAAAATCGTGGTTACTTTATAAGCCACATACGTTAAACGTACTGAAATGTTGTATGGCATGTAATAAATACCTTGTTAATGCTTTGTTATTGCATTTTGTAACCAAGTTTCATGAAAACTTTTTGGGGTGAAGGCGGGCATATCTTGCCTGCGTCCCCAAGTGCGTTTAAAAAAGTGTTGTTGTGCATTGTTTTTCCATTTTGAATTCCAGCGTGTCCAACGTTTTTTGTTCAGCATGTATTTATGCCAAAAGCGTATGATTCGTTTTTCGGTAATGGGAGCTTGATTGGCTTGTACGCGCATCTGCCGATTGTGCAACAACAAGTTTGACAAGTCTATTTGGACGGGGCAAACCTCCTCGCAAGCTCCGCAAAGCGTACTTGCGTGGCTCATTTCAAAGTGTGCGGGTGTATTGTAAAGGTGTGGATTGATGACTGCGCCTATAGCACCTGTATATGGGCTTTGGTAAGCCTCCTTGCCTACCAAGCGATATATGGGGCAGACATGCGCGCAGGCATCGCATTTGATACAACGCAATGCGTGGCGCAAACGGCTGTCTGCTAACATTTTAGTTCGCCCATTGTCCAACAAAACCACATACATTTCTTCTGCGCCATCGCGCTCTTGTGGTTGTTTTGCGCCTGTATAAACGGTATTGTAGGCGGCAAGGCGTTGTCCTGTGGCATTGACGCTAAACATTTGCCAATGAAGTGGCAAATCTGTAAAATGCGGTATCACTTTGTCGATACCGGCTATAGCTATATGCACTTTTGGAAAAGTAGCCAAGAGTTGTGTATTCCCTTCGTTTTCTGTCATAGCGACACCACCAATGTCAGCGACTAAGAAATTCGCACCTGTGATGCCTATTTCTGCTGTTGTGTATTGTGGGCGCAAATATTTTCCTACAGCGGTTGCGATGTCTGTTGCAGTGAATTCCCTTTCCAGCTCAAATATGGTTAGTTGTAGGGAAGTTTTTTTTGGTTCTTCAAAAACGCGGGGTATTTTTGCTTGTAATGCGTGTGCTATGTAGGTTTGTGAGTAACTTGCCTGCCCGCCTATGGTCTGTGTGATGAAGTTTCCTAAGTCGGTTTCGGTAGCCAATATATCTTGTTGGGCAAAGAAAGCATCGAGTTCAATTTCTGCAATTGTGGCAGATTTTGCTTTCAATATTTTCTTTGCGTCATGTGTTTTGATGATATGCACGATAGCTTCGCAGGCTTCTTGCGCGTTTTCTGCCCAAATAATCTTTCCGCCTTGCCTTGTAAAATTTTCTTCAAAAGTAAGCAGATGTGTTTCCAGATGCTCGACTGCCTCGTATCGCAGGTAGGCAAGGCGTTGCCGTGCCAGCTCAAAATCTGCAAACAGCGTGATAGCGTGTTTGCGTGAGTGGCTAAAAGACTCGTAGCTTTGTTGTGCTTTTCTACGATGTGTATAATCAAAAACATGTTGTTCAAAGTCGAACATATTGCAAAGGTGTATAAAATAATAGAAATAAGCAAATAATCTGAAACGAATATTAGACTTTTGTGAAAGTTATTCTCAACACTTCATTTTGCGCCACTATAAAAAAACTGCATAAAATTAGGTTTGTAAAAATAACAACTATCTTCGCAGGTAAATAATCATCTACTTGGTAGTGCTATATTTGTAATGCTGTATAGCCTATTTTTTGTGTTTTACAACAGGCTAAAAGCCCGTTGTTACGTAGCATAGTAGCATTACAAATGTAACACCACTACAAAATCGACACTATATAGGGCTACTTGCTTGCGGGTAGCTTTTTTTTTTGCTTATTTGTTTGAGTGTTGCAGGCTAATTTTTCAAAGTTACAACCTTTATGGTATATTTGCCAAAACTAAGCCCAATGTTACATGCTCCGAAGTCTTTTGAACGCCTATAGCTCTTTATTTTATTCTTACGACCGCACTTTTGGTGTTATTCTGCTCATAGCCTCCTTTCTGCATCCCTTTTCAGGGTTTTGTGGCTTGTTGGCGTGGGCTACTGCAGTGTTTTGGATACGTGTTTTGCGTTACAATTCTGCTTATATAAAAGATGCAACCCTTACCTACAATCCTCTGATGACAGGTTTAGGTTTGGGGGCGTTGTATGCGCCAAATATAGCGATGGTTATAATGGTTATATTGATTTCGAGTATTACGTTTTTGTTTACATTATTTTTGTGGAATATTCTACACAAATATCATTTCCCATTTTTGAGTATTCCATTCCTGTTTACTTTTTGGTTTGTTGTTCCAGCCTTACAAGGTATGCAAACCATTCGCGCTAGCACCTTCGAAGTATATTATTTAAACACTTTGTATAGCGTGGGAGGCAAGGAACTTATTCAGTTGTATGAATATGCAAACAGTGAGTTTTCCCCTTTGTTTATAAATGCCTTTTTGCAAACCTTGAGTGTTATATTTTTTCAAAACAATATCTTTACAGGATTTTTAGTGGCAGTAGGTTTGTTTATTCATTCGCGTTTGGCATTTTTATATGCCTTGTGGGGATATGCAGTGGCGTTTTGTTTTTATTTATTTGCAGGAATAGATGTAACACATCTCTTAGCGTTTCACGCAGGGTTCAACTATATTGTAGTATCGGTTGCGATTGGCACTTACTATACCACACCGTCTTGGAGTTCGTTTATTACGGCAAAATTAGCCGTATTGGTTACTATTTTATTGGCGCAAGGCTTTCAAAATATATTCACTCATATACAAACTTCAGCCTATTCGTTGCCTTTTGCGTTTACTGTTTTGATGTTTTTATGGGCATTGCGCCAGCGAAGCACCAATCAATATCCACAACTAAGCATAGTGCAGTACTTTTCACCCGAAAAAAATTTTTATAGGCAATCAAATAACAATGAGAGGTTAAAAAATCTTTGGTACTTGCCTATAGAGCTACCTTTTTTTGGCGAATGGATTGTTTCGCAAGGCTATGCAGGCAAGCATACACACTTGGGCGAATGGGCGCAAGCCTTAGATTTTGTTATTATTGACCAAGAAATGAAACAATATACCCGCGAAGGTGCGCGGAAAGACGATTATTATGCTTTTAATAAGCCTATTACTGCACCTGCAAGTGGCTGGATAATTGCCATTACCGATATTACAGATGATAATGACGTACATGAAGTTAATACTACTGAAAATTGGGGAAATTCTATCATACTTAAACATGCAGAAGGGCTTTATTCACAATTAAGCCACTTAAAACACTATAGCTTCCGTGTAAAAACAGGGGACTATGTACGTAAAGGCGATTGGATAGCAAACTGTGGTAGTTCAGGCAGGTCGCCTGTATCACACCTTCATTTTCAATTACAAACAAGTCCTTATTTTGGTGCAAAAACCCTTGCCTACCCGCTTGGCTACTATATAAAGACTGAAAAAGGGCATAAAACTTTACAAACATTCACTGTACCTGCTGAAGGTACGCAAATACACAACGTAACGATAAATAATTTGTTACAAGAAGCATTTAGTTTTGACCCTTTGCAAAAAATAGCTTTCCAAAATAAGCAGGGCAGGCAAGGTTCGTGGGAATGTTTTACTGATGCCTATAACGTTCGCTATTTGTATTGTGCTGATACAAAAAGCTGTGCTTATTTTGTAAATGATGGCACTATGTTTTACTTTACAAGTTTTGAAGGAGATAAGAAGTCTTTACTTTTTTATTTTTACTTGGCTTGTTACAAAGTATTACAGGGTTTTTATGAAGACGTAATCATAAAAGATAAATTTCCCTTAGATTTATTTGTCAATCCATACAATGTTATAAATGATATGCTTGCACCTTTCCTGCCACTCACGCAGGCAAGTTACACATTACAATACAAAAACATAGATGATACAAATTACACACGTCAAATAAGCCTTTATTCAAGTGTAGAAGTTCATTTTTTTAAACAACGTATAAAAAAATATGATTTTAGTATTGAATTAGAAAACAAACACATAGCCAAACTTACTATCAATGTAGGCAAGTATTCAGAAATTATAACTTTTCAATAATTTTACAATGCTCAAATACTCAAAGTAGGCACATAAAATTTTTATGCGCCTACTTTGCTTTTCAAAATGGGCATTTAAAGTCTTCATGTGCTTACTTTGCTTTTCGAAATGGGCATTTAAAGTCTTCATGTGCCTACTTTGCTTTTCGAAATGGGCATTTAAAGTCTTCATGTGCCTACTTTGCTTTTCGAAATGGGCATTTAAAGTCTTCATGTGCCTACTTTGCTTTTCAAAATGGGCATATATAAAATGTAAAATATATATACAATCATTGTTTATGCCTTTACAAAAGAAATTTAGGCTATGTGCGTATAAAAATACCCCCATACATTATTTACAATGCATGAGGGTATTTAGATGTATAAAAGATACAATGATATTAAGGCTTTATTTTAGTTTGCACCTGTCTTTTCACGCAATACGCGGCTTATTTGTTTTACAAAGAAGAACAACAATACTGCTGAAAGCATTGCACCGCTAAAATTTATCCAGAATACTACAGATTTATCGGTGCTATCTGAACCAATATGCCCTAACACACCACTTAATTTATTGCCTATGGAAGTAGATAAGAACCAACCGCCCATCATCATAGCCGTTAGGCGTGCAGGGCTAAGTTTGGATACCAACGACAAGCCCATCGGACTTAAGAATAACTCGCCTGTAGTTATGACCATATAAGTAAGGACTAACCACCAATAAGATACTTTATTTGCACCATTGCCACTTGCATATACAGCTACCACCATTACAAGTGTAGAAAGCCCTGTAATAAACAAACCCCATGCGATTTTGGCGGGTGTGGACGGCTCTACGCCTCGACTGCCTAAGAAACTAAAAAACGCAATAATCAAAGGTGTAAGCAATACTACAAAAAACGGATTGATAGATTGGAATAGCTCTGTATTCACGAGGCTAAGATGTTTGCCTTCCTTTGGGTGTTGCTCTTTGGGCAAGTTTCTTAGATATGGTTCATATTCTGCTACTTTTACGGTGTCTTTGTCAGTTATAATCAATTTGCCATGCGTATCTTTCTTAGGAACGAGTTGCGTTTTGGCAGTTACTTTTTCTACAAAAGCCTTATCTAATCCAGTACTTTTCAACGCACTTTCCATCATTTGTGGCATTTCGCGTGTGGTATTTTTTTCAGCCCAATCAGTCAATACATTGCCGTTTTGGTGAAAGATAGCCCAAAATATAATAACCACTGCATAGATATATAAGAGCGAACCAAGCGGGCCTTTGTCTTCTTTAGTAGCCTTGAGGTAGGTAAGCAAATAGAACGAAACCACAGGCACACAGGCAAATAGGAAAGCATCATTGCTTGTAGTACCAAAAATATTTTTTACCCCAAAAATAGCCCCTGCATACGCACCAAAAATAGCAAAAACAATAGCAGGAATGAATATAGTAACAAAGATTTGACTCAAAGGCGTGTCTTCTTTAGTGGCTACTTTGATAGTATCTGCTTCGCGCAACTCTTGCGCTGTGCCAGAACCATAAGCAAAAATGATTAAGCCTACAATCATACCCACGCCTGCCGCACCAAAAGCCCAGCCCCAGCCATAACTATTGCGCATATATGCCGCGACAAAGTTGCAAATGAATGCGCCAATGTTGATGCCCATATAAAAAATATTGTAGCCTTTGTCTTTCAGGTGTTTGTATTCGGGACGGTTGTAAAGATTGCCAAGAAGTGTAGAAATGTTGGGTTTGAAAAAGCCGTTGCCGATTATAATGAGCAGAAGCCCTATGTAAAATGTTTGAACACCCGGAATGGCTAGAGTGAGATAACCGGCCGCCATCAGCGCGCCGCCTACTACTATAGTACGCCTGTAACCAAAAACGCGGTCAGCCAATAATCCACCTAAAAACGGCGTAAGATATACTAAAGCGAGAAACGTTCCATAAGCGTCATTAGCAAAGCCTTCATCAAGATTTAAGCCTCCTTTTTTGTTATCCGTCATGTAGAGGAATAAAATTCCTAATAAAAGATAGTAGCCAAAGCGTTCCCACATTTCGGTAAAGAAAAGGAGATAGAGTCCTTTGGGGTGTTTTTGGCTTGGCGCAGTTGTAGCGTCTGAAGTCATAAAAAGAGTATAAATAGCTATACTTTATGAAAGGTACAGCATGGTGAGGTTCAAAAATAGTTTAGAGGGCAAAGTAAATATTAAAATAGGAATAAACCTAATTTTCGTAAAAAAAATCCTAATTTTTTTTATTCTTCTAAATTCTTAAAACAAAATTAGGATTTTCGCTTTTTTTGTGTTTGTTTAGCAACTTCTTACAACAATTTTTCAAGATGCGCTTCTCATTCCTACTTTCTGCTTGGCTTTCTTTTGTGTGTGTACTTGCTACATTTGCCCAAAATGCTGATAAACAACAAGACTCGGATAGCTTTCACTTCTATAATTTAGAAACTAAATTTGTATTGGAGAACCACCAAATGCAGTTTTTGGAAGAGTTAGACGGGAAAAAGTATGGCATAGAGGAGATTGTTACACCTGCTTTTCAAAGTAAATTCAAATATCCTGCAAAAAAAACTGCTTTCAAGCCTTTTACGGGCTATTGGCTACGCCTTTCACTTAAGAGCCATCTGGATATTGATTCTGATTGGGTGCTTTCATTGGGCAAGCTCACAAACGCGGAAGTTTTTTTTCCAGTCGAAGAAGGAAAGTATCACAAAGAGCTTACGGGGCAATTCGTAACTACGCTTGAGAAAAGTCTTAAGAATGGACGTTACAATGTGTTGAAAGTATTGCTCAATGCTGCAAAAGAAAAAACAATCTATGTGCATTTTGAAAACCAAGTTGATTTTCCGCCCAATCCAAATGTAAAAATAGTACACGAGTCGGAATGGCAGGAAAGCATCAATCTCAATAACTTGACTCAAGGCTTTTTTCAGGGTTTATTGTGGATGATGTTGCTGTATAACTTCTTGCTGTATCTTACTTTAGGCGATAGAGCGTATGCATATTATGTGTTTTACATTTTAAGTACCTCTATTTATTTTTTAGAGTTTCATGGCTATTGGAGCGAGTTCATATTAGGCGATTTTCCTCAATTCAACTATATTGTAGTGCCGTTTTCTATCCACGTCGCTTTTGTCTTTTATATATATTTTACACGCTATTTTCTCAAAACGCACGAAATACTCCCGCATGGCGATATATTTCTGCGTGTAATAATCTTCTTGTTTGTCTTGGCTACAGGCGCGTTGTTGGGTTTGGCGTATTACAATTATGCACAATATATGGTGATAGAAAAGTATTTTAACTTAGCCATGGAAGGGACTTTGTTGATTATGCTTATTTTTATTTTTACTTTCGGCGATATTTCGGCTCGCTATTTTGCTTTGGGTACGGCATGCATGCTATTGGGAGGTGCCGTGATGCTTTTAGGCGCGTTGCATTATTACGACTTACCTATGAAGATATATTATTTTCAGTGGGGCATCGTCTTGCAAGTGCTTGTATTTTCATTTGCATTGAGCGAAAGATTCAAACAAAGTGAAGAAGACAAACTGCGCATGCAAAGTAGATTGATTGACCAATTAGAAGAAAACCATTCGCTTTACAACAAAGTCCAACGCGAACTCGAAGACAAAGTAAGCGAACGCACTTACGAAATAGAAAATCAGAAAATAGTATTGCAAGATAAAAGCCACGAAATATCAATCCAACATGCCGAAATAAGTGAGCAAAAACATCTATTGGAGCATAAAAACAAACATATTACGGATAGCATCACGTATGCAAGTCGCATTCAAACGGCTATGCTACACGCTTATAATCAAATAGAAACCCGCTTTAAAGACGCATTTATATTTTTTAAACCTAAAGATATTGTATCAGGCGATTTTTATTGGTATGCGGAAGTAGCCTCTCTGGTGCGCCAAGAAGCTACCACTACACAATCTTATACAAATTACAATATAGGGAGAACACCACGCGCCTTGCCTGCTGTGCAAATAATGCAACCAACAAACGCCATGTCAAATCTAAAAATAGTCATCGCAGCCGATTGTACAGGGCATGGCGTACCGGGTGCTTTTATGACGGTCTTGGGCAATGCCATTCTGAATGAAATAATCAACGAAAACCGTATAACTGAACCCGAACAAATTCTTTTCGAATTGGACAAAAAAGTCATTGCCATGCTTAAGAAAGGCGATACCGAAACCCAATTACAAGACGGCATGGATATTATCGTGATGGTATATGATGAGGCGAATAAGAAATTGAGTGTGTCGTGTGCGAATAACGCCCTTTATTATGTCCGTGACTTCGAAATACACGAAATCAAAGCTGTAAAATCCGCTATCGGTTATTCCACACGAAAAGAAAAAGATTTTGAAAAACACATCATCATGATTCAAGATGATGACATTTTTTATGCAACTTCTGACGGTTTTCAAGACCAATTTGGCGGTGCTGAAAAGCGGAAGTACATGAAAAAACGCATGCGTGAGTTTTTTCTCAAAATGAGCCACTTGCCTATGGCGGCACAAAAAGAGAAACTTGACGAGGAGTTTATGGCTTGGAAAGGACAAGAATCGCAAACAGATGATGTGGTTATTGTAGGTGTAAAGTTTTAGGCTATATTTTTTGGTTCTTACAAATCATTGTGGTATCTGTACTAAAATTAGCCATACTGTAAGCAGCTCTTGCCGCTTTAGCATTGCACACGAGCATAGTTTTGATAAAGTCCGCAATAATTTTTTAAGAACCTATTTTTTCTAACACTATTTTGTAATAACCTTGTACATTTTCTTGCATAGCGTATGGCGCAAGCAAACCTGTCATGGCATGCTTGAGGAGTGGGGCAGGCAAGATTTTCCATCTTAGTAAGGTTCGTAAAAGGCGTGTTTGTTTGAATAAACGCCTTGCATCTCCTTGAAAGCGCAGCAGGTTTGGGCGGAGTGTTGTATGTAAGTCTTCGCAAACTGCTACCTGCAAGCCAACTTGCCTGCCTATTGCCTGCAAATTTGACAAACTATCCCAATCCGCTACTGCAAAACCTATCGCAGTCAATCGGGAGGCAAGTTGCAAAGCAGGCGAGGCTTCTGCAAAATGTGGTTGCAAAAATACATCAAAGATAATAAATTGTCCCCCTTTGCGCAATACGCGGGCTACTTCGGCGAGGTCATGCGCAAGGTTTTGACTATAACAAAAACTTTCTACCGCAAAAATTATGTCGGAGCTTTCACTAAGAAGTGGGAGTTTTGAGAAAGTTCCTTGCAAGAAATCAATATTGCGCAAGTTGTTTTTTTGTACAAACTTGCCCCCTTGTACCACATGAAGTGCAGTAGCATCAATGCCGATATAGTGACAGCTATTTTCTAAACGGGCAAGTGTACGCAAATTGTAGCCTGAACCGCAACCTATTTCAACTACATTCTTAGCTCGTATTTGTGTTATTTGTTGCTGCACAAATTGTGCTTGCGCTTCTAAACCTTCCGCATGATGTTCTGCGCCGTTAGGCAAATAAAGTGGAAAGTGCATAGCACCTTCAGCAGAGTGAAAGCGTCTATAAAACCAGTTTGTCCAATCGTAATATCGCTTTACAGTTTGCGCATCGGGGTTTTCGTAGGCAAGTTGTTCAAGGTCGAACAAGCGTGCAAGGAGAGATAAGTCGTTGCTTAAAGACATGTAATAAAATTACTAAAAATCATTCAAAATAGAAACTTCGTGGACAAAGCCCACGAAGTTTCCGATTACACACAAACTATTAACTATTTAGCAACCCAAAATTAGGCACTATAATTTGAAAAAGCAAATATTATTAAAAAAAAAATGTTAAAAAGAAAAAAAAAAGGCTTATCAAAACGAAAAGCCTTCAAAAATAGCTAGTTACGAAATTTTTCTACAGATGTTGGTACGACTTGCACGCGCACTTTTTGGGTGTCATCTGCATTTTTGAGGTAGGTGGGGCAGGTGTAGCGGCGACCACAGGCAGACGCACCCAATAATACTACCAAAGAGAGTATTGCGATGTACTTTTTCATGATTTTTTGAATGAAATGAGGTTTATATATTTGTTTAACACGTTATTATACTAAAAGTAGTAGCCCAAATCAAAAGACAAATAGCTTACATTTGCGCGGTCGCTGCCACGAAGGGCGTATTTGGTGATGTTGCCTATGGCTTGGTGATAGCTGATTCCGAGGTCAAATTGACCCACACCTTCTATATTCCAATCTATGCCTCCGCCTACTAATACATCAGGCACGAATATATTGTAACCTTGTGTACCGCTTTTGGTTTTGGTTTTGGCTAAGTCGGGATAAGATTTACCAGCTATGGGAAAATCGGTTGTGGTGTTTGTGAGTATCTTGTCTGCATTTTGTGCCAAAGATTTTAAGTCATTTGTTGCATCAGTATTTATAATGTCAATGATATATTCGTTGCGTGTGGTATTTGCGCCAACCAACACATTCATAGATATACCAAACAGACCGCGTATTTTCATGCCTGTGGCTATTTCGTTTGAAGTCAAATGCAATGCGATAGGGATTTCCAAATAATTAAGGTTCGCGTTGTGGGTTATTTTGCGTTTTTGGCTTCCGATGCCTGGAGGAGTATAATCCATGCTTGATTTGAAGTTTTTGAAAGCAAACATAATGCCTGTATATAAGCCTACTTTTTCTGAAAAGCCGTAAGTAGCCATTAAGCCTGTGGAAACACGAAAGCCACCGCTCTTGCTCAATTCCGTGATGCTACTTTTATCTTTGTCTTGGATACTTGCCAAAGATATGAGGGGGTTTAAGCGAAATCCAAAACGGAAACGCGATTGTGCTTGCACGCTAAAAGTGATACACAAGGTAAGGCAAAAAAGAAGTGTACGTTTAAACATATTTGTTTTTTGAATGTAGTAATTTATGATATCAAACGAATAGATATTTTCTAAAGTATGCTATGCCAATTATTTTTGATGTAAAAATAAAGAAAAAGTTATTCAATGGGGCGAAAATCAAAGGGGATACCCGATAGTGCTGACAAATCTTGCGCCACTTCGTCTATATCGCCTTCATCTTCTGCATCAGCAGGGTCATAATACCAAACTACAGTCGGATTAGTTACCTTGGCTATTTCATCGAATAATCTAATAAGTGTACGCGAAGTGGCTGTATTGTAGTATTCGAAACGGAAAACGAACTCGCTGTCGGGATTAGGTTCTTCGGCATATTTGACTAACCAGTCCACAATAGGATTATAAAAATGAGTAGCGTCTTCGGGCAAAGACCGCCCCGTTAGTTCAAAGATGCCTTGCTGGGCATCAAGAATAACTAAAGGCGTGTCTTCTTTTTTATCACGAACAAGTGGTTCTAATAACATAAATCGTTTTGGTTAAATAGTTAATCATTAACTGTCTATTCTGGGCTTCCACTCTAGTTGAATTTCGCATATATCCTCAAATTCGCTGTGTGTACGCCATTCACTTTCGTCGCTTACCCAAATAACGTGGTAGTTGGGTAGTTTGGCAAGAATCTCCATTATTTGGAGTATCATCTTGGTGGTGGCAGTATTGAAGTAATAAAGGTCAAACGTAAATTCTGTAGTGCGGTTGGGTTGCTTGGCGTATTCTTTTAGCCAATTGATGATAGGATTGTAAAATAATTCTAATGATTGTGGTGCAGGATACGACCTGCCCGCAATGATAAAAACACCCTCGCTTGGATTAAGATAAACACGAGGCGTGGCTTCAGTTTCCACTATTTCAATGGTAGGCAAATCCATAACGATATTTTTTTAGAGTGTATAAGACTATTTTGCAAAACGCATAGGGTAATCATGTTTGATATTGCCTTTGGTGATATTGTTAAGACGGCCACGCCACAATGTTTTTTTCATAGTAGATAAGTGGTCAGTGAATAAAACGCCTTGTATATGGTCGTATTCATGTTGTATCACACGTGCGGTCAAACCTGTAAATATTGCTTCGTGGGTTTGCCAATTTTCATCAAAATATTGAACAGTAATAGTAGGTTTGCGATAGACTTTATCGCGCACATCAGGAATGCTCAAACAGCCTTCTTCAAAGCCCCATAGTTCACCCTCTTCTGATACGATACGGGGGTTTACAAAGGCTTTCTTCATGCCTTTTATTTCCTCGTCCATAGCGTCAGCATCTATTACAAATAAGCGCAAGCTCAATCCGATTTGTGGTGCAGCGAGTCCTACGCCGTTGGCATTGTACATAGTTTCGTACATGTCTTCCACCAATTTTTTAAGGTCGAGTGTAGTGTCGTGTTGTTGTACTTCTTCCGCTACTTTTTTCAATACGGTATCTCCGTAAGCGACTATAGGGTATATCATAATATTGCAAAACTCGTTATTATTTCCCATATAAACAATATTTTGCGTATAAATGTTCTGCTTATTTTAAGGTAAGTAGTGTTTATCCAACGCGAATTTTTTTGGGAAGCGTGGTGTTATGGTCTTATAAAATGCCATAATTTCGCGCATATCTTGTTCAAAATCAGTAGGGTATATAGCTTTTGCGATACCTGCTATTTTGTTTTTATAATCCACATAGCCCAAACAAATAGGCACGCCTGCGCCTTGTGCTACATGATAAAAACCGGTTTTCCACTCATCACGCTTGGAGCGGCTGCCTTCGGGTGTTACAACTATGATGAGATTTTTCTTGTCTTCAAATAAACGAATCATGGCTTCTACGAGGCTTGGGCGAGGAGCATCGGGTGTTTTTGGTGAGCGGTCTACTACTATTGCGCCCATTGGAACAGTAAGCAGTCCGAAGGGAAAGCGTGTCCATTCCTTTTTGATAGTAACGCGCATGCGTCGTTTGAGAATGCCAAATGCGGCTATCAAATACCAATAGTCCCAGTTGCTTGTGTGTGGAGCAGCCACCACAATACATTTTTGGATTTCAGGAGGGAGGTTTTTGTCGACTTTCCAGCCACGCAACCAAAACATAAAACGGTAGAACCAAGTAAACATGCAATAAAATAAAAAATTGGTTTTTAATTTGTGTGGACAAAATTAAATAAAATATGTGAACAAATGCAAATTATTATTGCTTCAGTACTAAAAACGGTAGAAGATGTGCGCCTGTATCACAAAATAGCGCAGTCGCTCTCTGTTCGTTTTCCTGATTCTACAGTAGCGGTTTGGGGGCAATCTACAGCTTCTAAAAAGGGGCTTTTCAATTTTTCACGTTTGGGTTGGGCGCGTATGATAGCAAACTTCACTTTTTTTAAGGCACTTTGGTGCGCAAAACCGAGTGTAGTTATAGTGGCTACGTTTGAATTGTTGCCTGCGGCGGTGCTTTACAAATGGTTGTCGGGAGGTAAGTTGGGCTATGATGTGCAGGAAAATTATGTTTACAATGTGCTTTATACACGTGTTTTTCCCCAACCAGTACGCCTATTACTAGCGTTTACTATTCGTTGTATAGAACGACTTGCATATCCGTTTATAGATTTTTGTTGGGTAGCCGAGGCGTGTTATTTGACAGAGATGCCTTTTTTGCATAAAAAATCCACCTTTCTACCAAATAAAGTACTGCATTCTGTAGTGCCTGAGCTTCCTATACCTGAAAAAACAATAAAATTACAATGTTTGTACAGCGGTAATGTGTCGAGTGATTATGGTATTTGGGAAGCGATAGATTGGGTAGCGCGATTGCAAAGCACCTTGCCTGCCATTACGCTCAAAGTTATAGGGCATTGTCCAAGAGAATCAGATAGAATAAAACTCGAAATAAAAGCTGCACAATGTTCCTTTTTAACTTTAGAGATAAGTCAAAAACCTATCGCACACCATAAAATAATAACGGCAATGCGCCAAGCCGATTGGCTTTTGATGCCATATAAAGTAAACAAAAGTGTCGCAGGGCGTATCCCTACCAAATTTTATGAAGGGCTGGCTTTAGGCAAAAAAATGCTTATCACGAAACACACAGTCTGGCAAAGTTTTATGGCTGACTATCCTCAAGCTATAAATGTATGGATAGATTTTAAAACCCCTATAGATACCTACAAACAAGAAATAGTGGCTTACAATGATGCAGAAACTCACTGTGAAACAAAAGCCGTTTTTTGGAATTTTTCGGTTATACACACCAGTTTTTAATTTAGATTGAGTACTTTTGCACATATTTTTATGTCCTAACAGTTTTCAAAAGATTTTTGGGCAAAATTCAACTATATTTATAGACATTCATGTACGCATCTTTGCAAGAAAAAACACATACTTTGGCTGTTATCGGCTTGGGTTATGTAGGCTTACCTGTAGCACTCGCGTTTGCTAAAAAATTGCGTGTAATTGGCTTTGATATTAACGCTCAGCGAATAGGCATGCTCAATAACCAACAAGATCCGAGTGGAGAGTTGGATAGTGTCGCCTTTGAGGGTTGTGATATACGTTTCACAAATGAACTCGCCGTATTGCGCGAAGCCCGTTTTTTTGTGATAGCTGTGCCAACACCTATTGATGAAAGTAATACGCCTGACCTAAAACCTATCTTAGCCGCTTCTACCACTGTAGGCAAGGCTTTGAAAAAAGGCGATTATGTGGTCTATGAATCAACGGTTTATCCAGGTTGCACAGAAGAAGATTGTGTGCCTGTTCTTGAACGTGAATCAGGTCTAAAATTTGGTGTTGATTTTAAAGTGGGCTACTCGCCTGAACGCATCAATCCTGGTGATAAAGAACACACATTGGCAACTATTGTAAAAGTAGTTTCGGGCTGTGATGCTGAGTCGTTGGAAAACATAGCCAGCGTATATGAAATGGTTGTAGATGCAGGCGTGCATCGCGCTTCGAGTATCAAAGTCGCTGAAGCGGCTAAAATCATAGAAAATACACAACGCGACTTAAATATCGCGCTTATGAATGAGCTTTCTATGATTTTTAATCGTATGAATATCAATACTTATGAAGTTCTCGCGGCGGCGGGTACAAAATGGAACTTTCTCAAATTTACGCCCGGCTTAGTAGGTGGGCATTGTATAGGTGTTGATCCGTATTACCTTACCTACAAGGCGAGCAAATTGGGACACAACCCTAATGTTATTCTTAGCGGACGCAATATCAACGATGGCATGGCGGCTTATATAGCCACAAGTTGTTTGAAAGCGTTGCTTAAAAATACAGATAAAAACCTTGCTACCATCAAAGTGCTTGTAATGGGTGCGACTTTCAAAGAGAATGTACAAGATATTCGAAACTCAAAAGTAGCGGATATTATCCATGAACTGAAAGCCTTCAATGTGCAGGTAGAAGTTGTTGATCCGCTTGCAAATAGCCACGAATTGATGGAGGAGTATGGCTTCGGTTTAGTAACAACGATAAGCAATGATTATGATGCCGTAATAGTAGCCGTTAATCATCGCGAATATTTGGATTTAGATGAAGCATATTTTATGTCTATCACTCGTCCAAACGCGCTTTTAATTGATGTAAAAGGCATTTATCGTCCAAAAATTCAAAAAATGTCTTATTGGAGCTTGTAATGAAACAAGTAATTAGCCTTGAATTTTGTACTGAAAAAAGACCAACATTGGGCGAAGACGCGCCCCCTACACTCAAAATAAATGCTGAAGGCGACGCCCTTATAATGGCTGTTTATGATGGTCTCGGGGGGGCAGGGAGTACTTTATATACCTTAGCTGAAAACAGGCAAGCATCAGGGGCGTACCTTGCTGCCCATTGCGCAAAAGCAGTCGTAGAGCATTTTTATGAGCTTTGGAACGATGAGCAGGCAGATGCCCTTGCGCAAGAGCTGGAAGATGCGCTAAAATACAGCTTTCTTGCCTACCAAAAAGAGCTAAACGCGCCTGTCTCACGCCTCAAAAGCAAATTGCTCAAAACCTTGCCTACCACCCTCGCAGGTATATGGATAGCCGAAACGCTGGACGAAAGGCAGAAAACTTGCTTGGAAGCTACAGCATTTTGGGCAGGCGACTCAAGATGCTTCTTTTGGGAAATAGAAGGCTTGCGCCAAATCTCTATAGATGACCTCAATGGACAGCCAGACGCTTTCCAAAACTTACATCTCGATGCGACTATCACGAATTGCATACATGCAGAAGGCAATTTTGTACTGCATACGCTTGATTATGTGATAGATACGCCTACGATATTCTTGGTAGCGACCGACGGGTGTTTTGGCTATGTGCAAACGCCTATGCACTTTGAATATATCTTGTTGAAAACCCTCATGGAAAGTAACCAAGATGCTGAAGATTGGGCAGAAAGGCTTAAAGAGCAACTATTGGCTATCACAGGTGATGACACGAGTCTTGCGCTTGTCGCTTGGGGGTTTCAAACTTTAGAAGAAATCAAACATTGTTATTACCCACGTTATGAAACATTAAAAAAAACTTACATAGACATTTGGGAAAATGAAACAAATGAAAATCGGGAACAATTAGGACTGATTCTTTGGGAAACGTACAAAAAAGATTATTATATTTACACACAAAACTTGTAAAAAAAGCCTCTTTCCTGCAAAGGAAAGAGGCTTTTTTATTGGTTTATACAGTTTACAAAGAGGGTGCATTTCGAAATCTTTTCTTAAGACCTCTTTGGAGAGGGGTATATGGAATGATTTTGAAATGCACTCCACAAAGAAGACTGCTATTCTACATTTAAAATAAGCGAATTGACAGCTTTGTTTGTACCTGTTGTTTCGAAGGCAAGGGGCATACTATTTTTAGCTAATATACGCGTTTTGATTTTATATGCTGTAAATACATTGGCTATTTTTTTTGATTTTATTTCGGCTTCCGCGCCTTCGCTTATCAAATCTATAGTAAGGTTGGGGTATTGGCTGAAAGTATATACCAATTTGCTCAATAACTCCTCGCCTATGCGTGATAGTTTGTACTCGCCTGATGTGTCAAACAACAATTCATCTGTAAAAGTAAGCGCGATTTGTGCTTCTTTTTGATTTTGTTGTATGTCTTCGCCTACTTTGTAACTGTCAAATACTTTTTGGATTTGCGAATTGAGCTTAGTTGTTGCTACATTTTCAAGTTCAATCGTTTTGGCTGTATCGGGTTTAACGACTTCTATTGTTTTTATAGTATCGGGTTTAACTACAGGCATCTTTACCTCTTTAGCTGTTTCTAAGTTGGTATAGGCTTTCTCAAGTTTTACGATAGGTGGGGGCGTTTTCGTTGTTTTTTTTGTAACTTGTGTTTCTAATTTTTGTTCTTTTTTCGAAATGATTTCCGTATCGTCTGCGCCACGCATTTTTCCTTCAGGAATGAGTGCTTTCTTCTCGTATTTCTCAAGCAATTCTTCGTACTTGCTTTTCCAGTTATCAGTAACGCTTTTATTGATGATTATTTGGCGCAAACTGTCGTTTGTACTGTTCAAAGTACGGTTTTCTGCAAACAAGCGGTCAAGTTTGATGTGCACGTCTTGTAAATCTACTTGCAAGATTTTGTGGTCTTGTTCGTAGCTTCGTTGGGCTTCTCCTGCTTTTTGGTAATCGGCTTCAAGTAGTTTGTACTTTTTAGAAGATACACAGCTTGCAAAGAGCGTTAAGCTGATACAGGCAATGACATAGGTTTTTTTCATTACAATTCTTTTGTTTAATTGCTAATATTTTGTGCAAATGTATTTTTTTTAATATATTGAGCAAATTATTGTGCGTAATATTATGTAAAAATTGCAATACACTGGCTTTGGCGTATGTAGTGCAAGATTTGTGCATTTTTTCGTATCTTTGCATTAAAAAACAATTAAAAAATTACATGGGTTGTATATTCAGTAAAATCACTTTGGTGTTTGGCGCATTCTATATGTTTTGGAGTACAAACAGTAGCGCACAGTTAGTAGAAAACACCTATCAAAATGGTGTAGTCGTTTCTGCACATCCTCTTGCCTCCCAAATAGGGATAGCTATTTTGAAAAAGGGAGGAAATGCCTTTGATGCGGCTATAGCTGTAGAGTTTGCGTTGGCTGTTTGCTACCCCATTGCGGGTAATATTGGCGGAGGCGGTTTTTTGGTCTATAGAAAACCAAATGGCGAAATTGGCATGTTGGATTATAGAGAAAAAGCACCTGCAAATGCAGAGCGTAACATGTATTTAGATGCACGCAAAAACCCGATAGCAGATAAAAGTCTGAAAGGGCATTTGGCGGTGGGTGTACCGGGTACGGTAGCAGGCATGTTTGAATTGCATCAAAAATTAGGAACTTTGCCTTTTGCTGATTTGGTCGAGCCTGCCCGCTTGCTTGCCGAACAAGGCGTTCCACTTACTGAAAAAGAAGCGAAACGCCTCACAAAAGAACAAGATACTTTATGGAAATACAGTACTTTCCGACACCATCTTTTACACCCAAAAGGGAAGTGGAAGAAAGGCGACACATTGCAACTGAAAGACCTTGCAAAAACCCTTGCCTACATACGCGACTATGGGCGTGATGGATTCTATAAGGGCTTTATAGCTGAAAAAATAGTGCGTGAAATGCAAAAACGCAATGGGCTAATTACTTTTGCAGACCTTGAAAATTACAGGGCTATTTGGCGCAGGCCGTTGGTAGGCAAGTACAAAGGATACCGCATCATCACGGCAGGTACACCCTCTGCAGGCGGCACAATCCTCTTGCAATGCCTCCAAATGTTGGCTATAGGCAAGTTCGACCTTGCAAAATACGGCTTTCAATCCCCTGAATCTATACAAGCTATAGTGGAAGTAGAAAGACGGGCTTATGCGGATAGAGCGCAATACGCAGGGGATGCTGACTTTTATCCTGTTCCTTATGACAACTTACTGCAAACCAATTACTTAAAACGCCGAATCGCTGACTTTAACCCCGAAAAGGCTACTCCTTCAAGTGAGATAAAAGGCGGCACTTTCCAGCCCAATGATAGCGAAGAAACAACACACTATTCGATTACAGACAAATGGGGCAATGCCGTTTCAGTAACCACAACTTTGAATGATGCGTATGGTTCGCGAGTAGTGGTCGAAGGTGCAGGTTTTCTACTCAATGATGAAATGGACGACTTTAGTGCAGCGGTAGGCAAGCCAAACAAATACGGGCTTACGGGTACGGAAGCAAATGCCATACAACCACATAAACACCCATTGAGTTCTATGTCGCCTACTATCATAGAGCAAAATGGCGCATTGTTTATGGTTGTTGGAACGCCCGGTGGTTCTACCATTCCGACTTCTGTTTTACAAGTTATTTTGAATGTAATAGCATACAAAATGCCGTTGAAAGAAGCCGTACATGCGCCACGTTTTCATCATCAATGGCTACCCGATACTATACAGTCCGAACCTAATGCCTTGCCTGCCAAAACCATACAAGCATTAGAGAAAAAAGGCTATGTAATCAAACCACGCACGGAAACTATAGGGCGCGTAGAAGCCATTATACGAAATGCTGATGGTACATATCAAGGCGCGGCAGATATCAGAGGCGACGATACTGTAGCAGGGTATTAGGGATTTGAAAGCTGTTTATTAAGAACTTATACATGAGATTATAAGTCCTCCAAGCAAACAAATAAGTAAAGGGATAATTTGCAGCGTTCTTTTCATGGTTATGAGTTGTGGAGATTTTTTTTTGAAGTGCATTTTTGAATAATCCAGCAGCTATCAAGCAATTTACCAAAGTAATCAAAGATGAAAACCAACGCTTGAACAATCAGGTTGAAAAGATATTGCAAGCCGCAGTATTGGATAAGAAAGTGCTAGCATTTAAAAAAGAAGGGATTGATTTGCATGAACTTATTGAAGTTTTGGCGCAAGTATATCAACTTAAACTTAAACCAAATGACGAATTTACGCTTCAATTAAAAGCAGGCAAGGCCGTTGTAACGGGCGATAAGTTTCACCTTTCCAACGCTATTTCAAATTTATTGGACAATGCTATCAAATATGCTAAACAAGAACCACATACTATCATCATAGAAGTTGAAACAAACCAGCAACCCGAGGGAGTTTCGATAAGCATCACCGACAATGGTATTGGTATCAGTAAAGAAAATCAAACACAGGTCTTTGATAAATTTTACCGTGTCCCAAACGGTAATATCCACAATGTAAAAGGGTTTGGCTTAGGTTTAAGTTATGTAAAAGAAATTGTACAGCAACATAAAGGCACTATCCAAGTACAAAGTAAATTATAACAAAATACTACATTTACCTTGTTTTTACCATACGAAAACTAAAACCCACATTCTCATAGCAGAAGATGATGCTAATTTGGGCATGATGCTCAAAATATTTTTAGAAATGAACGACTTCGCTGTTACCCTTTGCGAAAATGGAGAAATCGCACTGAAAACCTTAGAAACCCATACATTTGACGTGGCTATTTTGGATATTATGATGACACTCGTAGATGGTTTTACAGTTGCAACATATATCCAAAAAAACTATAAGACTATTCCTTTTGTGTTTTTGAGCGCAAAATCACTTAAAGGTGACCAAATAAAAGGCTATCAATTGGGTGCTTCAGACTACCTTGTCAAACCATTTGACCCTGAAATTTTATTGTTGAAAATTAATCTCTTGCTTTCAAAAATAAATGCTCAAAATTCGAACAGGCAAGTATTTAAAATTGGTAATTACGAATTTGATGTCGAAAAAAAGATTTTACGTATCATGAGGCAGGAACAAAAATTAAGCGCCAAAGAAAATGATTTGCTACAACTCCTTTGCGAAAAACAAGAAGCGGTATTGTCGCATGAAGAAGCCCTTATCAAAATATGGAAAAATGATGATTATTTTACCAAACAAAGCATGAATGTCTTTGTCACGCGCCTGCGCAAATTTCTTAGCTTTGATGCCACACACCATATTGAGATAGAAAACTTGCATAGCAAAGGCTTTATCTCAAAATGTGAGCCTAAACAACTGATGTAACACAAAAATTGCCATAATCGCCAGAAAATAAACGGTAACTAAACAAATGCAATGCTATCCAAAATTGGTAATATTAGCCTCTCTCCAAAATGGAGAGGGCAGGAGGCGAGGTTTTTAAAAGACATTTGAATTGCAACCATATCAAGCTATTTTAATCCATTTCTAATGCTAAAACAATGCTTGCAAAACCCTTTGTATCTTTTCGCCTTGTTTTGTTTCGTTGGCAATAATGGCATCAAAACTTGCTTTTTCGTCATTTGTCATTTCAGTAACAAAGTCAATTTCTTGCCAAGATAGTTTTTTGTTGCCCATGTGCCAACTTGGAAAAGCTCTCTGTTCAATCATACCTACAGCCATGAGTCTGACTTTCTGATGCCTATCATCCTCTTTTATTTTGTCATACAAAGAAGTAAGAATTGTATATTCGCCTTCCAAATATTGTACAAATTTGTTTTCTGAGTAAAGCAATATACCTGTAATATTTTCAGCAAGATTATGTTGATTACAAACAGTTAATATTTTGTCAATTTCGGTTTGCGTACATTTTTTGGTGCGCGTGCTTGTATAAAGCAAATAAATAAGCATATTTTAGCATTATTTTAGTTTTTGGTAATGTACTGGTCTCACGCAAAAATACTAATTCTTGCGAAACACGCTCTTCAGAAACACTTTCGCAAGAAGCCATACATATAAAAAAAGCACCTTCAAGGCACTTTTCTTTATTAGACTTCTTGCGAAAGTCTTTTTTTCTCTCTCACCAAAGGGTGGGATGGATAAACTACTTGTAATCAATCCTTTAAAAAGCTAATAAACACTGGTTTAGTTATCCCCCCCTTTTTAGGGACGGTGGGGGGGGCTAAACCAAGAGCTGGTGTCTAACCGAGAACTTAACAGCTCTGGGGTGTGAGGTCTTGAGAAATACTTTCGCAAGAAGTCTATTTCTTGGTTGGTTTATCATAAAGATATTCTGCGAGCGGACCGCTTGGGTTGATAAAGTCGCGTAGGTCTTTGCAGTCAATTCTTACATAACCACAGCCGCGTATATTTTCAGGTAGTCTTTCTGTAAGGTGGAAAGTAACTTTGCCTTTTCCCAATGAGAATGAGGTTGTTTCTGCCCCTTTCATCTTGCATTTTTCCAATATATCAGAAGCTAAGGCATTACCGCATGATTTATTGATACGTGCGAGCAACATAGCGTTAAGAGCTTCTATCGAATTCGCTTTGAATAAATCGCGTAATTCATATATTTTGCCTCTTTTGAAATTGACGGTGATGCCGTGTGAGTCATCAAACATGGTGTTTCCGTCAGCTTTGTCTAAGTGATGATGCTTACAAACACTGATAAGTTCGTTGTTAAGCTGTGTTATTTCGTAACGCACTTCTTCTTTAAAGTCTTTAGGGGCTTTATCGAGGCTATCCATCAACGTATTAGCGTTAAAATACTTCTCAATCATGCTATTTACATGTTTGGCTATGCTTGCATCTTCTATACCTAATACTTGAGGATATGCGATAGTAACAGCACGTTTGCCATTTTGGGATAGTTTACTAACTTTTAATTCTTCGAGTTTAAGACGAAAAACTTTTACGTTGCGTGCCATAGGCAAGAAGTCTATAGCAACCGAGTCGTCTTTATTGGATTTCCACGTGCATTTTAAGGTTTTATCTTCAGTTAATTTTCCGTGAAGCATACCTATTTTATCTCCTGTGAGATTGGCGACCTCCATTTGAAATTGGTCAGTATCATTTTGTAACGAGCCTGTAATCTGCACCTGCTCCGTTTCGCTTATCCACCAATCACCCGAAAGTGAAGAGCCATATCTACGCAAGTTTAGCAAGGTTGGAGTGCCTTTTAGCCTTCCGTAGTAGGTGAGGTCAAAATTGTCAAGGGTTGTCGGGATAGTGCCTGTACCTTTTTCACTGGTATCTTTTTTACCCTCATTTTTAACATCTTTATTGGTGGAGGTCTGGTTACAAGAACCTAAAGACCATACGAGGCATATAGAAGCAAGAATATGCGTAAGTGTTTTGAACATTCGTTTCATTGGTTTCGTATAAAGGTGCAAAATTACTGCATAGTTAGTTGTATGCAATCATTATTCCAAATTTTTTTTTTATAATTATTTCACATTTTTAAAAACTATATCCTGCAAATACCCAATATAGAACAGGCAAGATAAAACTTATACACGCACCTGCTTGTGCAACATACCGCAAAAGGGCAGGCAAGGCATCTTTTTTTTGAGAAAGTTTGGGCAAATGAACGCGCCAAACTACATTGCCTAACATGGCTATCAAAATAGCATAATAACTCCCAAAGAGCGCGTATCCTATGCTATAATATTTATACCAAAAAATATCGAACAGACATAAGTGCGAAGGTAATCCATATATATATTTTACAAAAAAATATTTTAGTACATAAATAGCCGTAAACACATATAAGCCACCTAAAAACAAGCCTATACTTGCGTTTGTAGTGTTCTGTTGGAATAATTTTGTATAATTACCTGCTATTAGTATAAAAAAACTTGCTACCCAAACACCCAGTAACACCTTCAAATACAAGCCTCGTTGGGCAAAAATTTCAGGGTTGTTAGGGGTCGCATTAAAATCCACACTGCAACAAGTAGCTATTAGATTAGGCTCTATATGTGCAAAATATTGTACCAACATATAAATATCAAGTATTGACAATCCAAGCGCAGGATAGAGCCAAATATATTTTTGGGGTGTAAGCGGATAAGCAGGCTCATGATTGTCTAAGTAATTGGTAAAGAGGTAAATGGCATATACAAAAATAGCCAAACTTTTCAATGCCAACAGCGGATAGCCCCAAATATTGCTGCCCAATGTACCTGTCGCACACATAGCCCCTTTGATGAGGGGAGGCAAGTGCGTATTAACAGTATGCAAAAATATGAACAGGGACAGCACTTGAAACCACAACCCCACTTGCATGATGGCACTCATCAGGTAGTTTTGTCTTTCAAGTTGCAATTGAAAAGCTGCATCGCTATCAGCCAGCCAATACCGCAAACTTTGAACCCCAAAAGCACTTGCATACAAGAGCAAAATCAGCGCGCACATTTGCGCTAATAATTGCGCTATAACCCAATAATCCGTAAACATGGACGCAAATATAAAAAATCTATCCAAATAATGGATAGATTTTTATAAACTTGCCTACATTTCTTAGAAATAAAACAACAAATTGATTGAGCCATTCAAATTATCCAAGCCAATGCCCGTATAAGTCCTGTTGTAATTGGCATCGTACGCTTGCGAGGTTATGGTGCGTGCTGAAGTGCTTGTCGCGTCATAAGCTTCTGTAGTAACTGAACCCTTGCCTGCGGTAGTGATGCCAAATGTATAGCCAAACTCACCTCCAATAGACATTTTGGGTGCGAAAAAATATTCTACGCCTATGAAGCCTCTTACGCCAAACATAAACTTACTTCCAATTTTCTCGGTCGTCTTGCGGCGATTAGCCGCAAGCAAATTATTACCAAAATCGGTAGTGGCAGGTGCAGTAAATTGTTGATTGATGGCATTGCCGTAGCTGTATTTATCTTTAGTAGATGCAAAACCAATAAGTGCTTCGCCACCATAAACACCTTGTAAACGCCCTGCGCCACGTCTTTTTTCTAACCCAAATGCCAATAAAACAGCGGTGTTAGATGCAGTACGTGTATCTGTTACAAATTGTGGACTGAAAGGGTCAGGCGTAAGTACACTTTGCGCAACAACGCCTTTTGTACCTGATGTATTCATATCGAACTGAAAACGAGCGCGGAAAGCTGTATTTTCGTCTTTCATCAGCTTGCCGTATAGTGCAAGGCTGTTGAAAGGGTTCTGCACAAAGGCGTAAGAAGGCGCGCCATTATTGCCAGCTTGGTTAAAGAAATTGCCAAGATAAGTCAAGAAAGGGTTGGCTGAAATGCCTAATCCCCATTCGCCTTCTTCGGGCAAAATAGTTATTCCTTCGTCAGACGACAGTCCGCTATTGGTGGTGGTGGTAGTCGTGTCTGTTTGTGCGAAAGAGATACAAATGGTACTCAAAAAGAGTGTTGCAATGCAGATTAGTTTTTTCATAATTTTGATAATTTTAACTAACAAAACACTTTTTCAAATCTAATGCCAATAGTTCACTACAGCTTGTATTTTCTGTTTTTATTATGATTTCTTTGGCTGTTATTTTTATTTGCGTCCATTCTTGGGTAGCATAACGGTATAAAAATGCCTCTTTGATGGGGTATTTTCGATGTACCAAAAAGCGCATTGTTTGCTCTATAGCTTGTTCGACTTCTATATTTTCTATGATTTCTATGGTGATTTTATTTTTTTGTGTAGGTACATCTAAAAGAGAAACAAAATTTCTGATTTCGTTCCGCATAGCATAATGGAGGTATGGTTGAAGGTTGATTTTTTGATTTTCATACAACCTATCCAATCCTTTTATCAATTGAAAAATAGCGGCTTGTTTTGCCCAATTTATTTCTTGGTGTTGGTGTATCAAGTACGTTTGTTGTTCGGTTACAAACGCCCTTGCCTCCTGATAGTCAAGTGTTTGTATGGTATTATTTTTTAAAATAGCCAAAAAAAAGTATTCAGGCAAAATGATGTCGGACTTGAAATATACGGCTTCATTATATGCGTCTTTCAGCACTTTCTCCATCACAGCTTCCAGATTGGCAGGCAAGGCAGTGGTAGGCAAGGTTTCTAATTCTCGGAACAAATCGCGTTCAAACAAGACGAGGCTGAGTTTAGTTTTCAAATAGCCTGTTACATAATTGTTTCGGTGATGCTTTAAAAGTGCCAACAAAAAATGTGAAACTTTTACTTCGCTGTGTGTGTATAGTGTTGCTATTTCTATGGCAGCGTCCAATAGTTCTTTCACAAAAGGAGAAAATACAGTGGGCATATAATTTTTAGGGTGAATTGTAGCTTTGATAGTACACAAGGCGTGAACCTTGCCTGTTTTTTATTCTGTAGTGGTAGGTATTTGGTATAATTTGCTTACTACTTTGCTACCTGTTTGTGCTTCCAACTGTAGGCGAGGTTGCCCTGCAAAACCGCCTTCCAATTTGGCGCAATCTTCCATATCCTGATAGGCCTGCGCATCATGTACTTCTGTAAATTCTGCGATAGATTCTTCCGCCAAAATAGTAAATACGAGTTCCAATCGTGTCATATTATCGTGCAAGGATTGTTTTTTTTAGCCTTTGACTTGTATCCTGTCCAAGTGTTGTATTTCGAGTTGTTCCACTTTTTGTGTGAGATTAGAATCAGATACAAAAACGAGTGTTTTTTAAAATAAAACAAATGTTTGTTTTGTTTTTTTAAGCAGGCAAGGCGCGAACCTTGCCTGTTTTGGTAGTTATATATTGGTGAGGTACAGTTTTTTAAAGGTTGTACGAATGTAAAATATAAAACTATTTTTGACTTTTAGCTAAAAACACTTAACCCAAGATGTTTTTGATGAGTGCTTCGCGTTTGAGTGCTTCAATGAGTTGGTCTTGCACTTCGGCTATTTGGGTTTGGAGTTCGCGTATTTTTTGAAAAACTTTTTCAAAATCATTTTCGCTTAATTCGACCATTGCAATTTTGTTTTCGAGCTTTTTGAGGCTATATTTGATTTGCAGTGCGGGTATTTCAAAGGTTTGTACTTGGACAGGCTCGTTCATAAAAGTTGGTAAGATTTTGGATTGAATAAGCAAAAGTAACAAACATTTAGTAATTTTGTACGTTAATGCCTTAAAAACTTCTTTGATATGCGTCTTTCTTTCATAATAGCCCTAAAAGTATTTCTATTTTGTACAATATCTGTCGCACTTAAAGCACAGCAGGCTGGTATCATACTTGTTATAGATCCTGGACATGGCGGGACTGACCCTGGCAAAGCCAAAGTTTCTAAATCAATGAAACATGAAAAAGACATAAATTTAGCCATTGCGCTTCGTTTTGGTGAATACATACACCATAATTTGCCTGAAGTAAAGGTGCTTTATACCCGAACGACTGATGTATTTGTTTCGCTTGAGGGTAGGGTAGAATTTTCAAATAAGCACGACGCTACTTATTTTATCAGTATTCATGCAAATTCAAGCCCTAATGTGCAAGCACACGGCACGGAAGTTCACATTCATAGCCATAAAATGCCTGCAAGCGAACAGTGGGCAAAGATTTTAGAAGACGAATTGGGCAAAAAGGCAAATCGTCATAATCGCGGTACGCTTGATGCACGCGATAGAGGCCGCAATTTATTTGTCGTTCAACGTCCAAAAGTGCCAAGCATTTTAGTTGAAACGGGCTATTTGACCAACAAAGAAGAAGAGGCTTTTTTGAACACAGGCGAGGGGCAAGCTATTATCGCGTCAGCACTTTACAGAGCCTTCAAACGGTTCTCAAATATCAAAATACAGCCTGAAGTGCGCGACAAAGTGTATCGTGTACAAATCATGGCTTCTAAAACTAAAATCGCTATACAATCTTCTGTTTTTGAAGAATTAGATGATTATAAGGTCGAAGAGATTGAAAACCTGAACGCCACTAACGGCTACCGATACAAGTATTTGATTGGTTATGAATACGACCAAGACGCAGCATGGCAGTTGGCTAAAAAGGTCGTCAAATTGGGCTATAAGGGGGCGTTTGTTATTCAAGTAAAAAATGAATAGCCACCATCTGCCAAAGTAAAAAAACAAAAGTATTTGCCCAAACGGCAAATACTGCACACTCTTTGCACAAAATCCGTAACTTTGCAATTATGAATCAAAATTTTATAGACCACGTACGTATTTATTGCCGTTCTGGAAAGGGGGGCGCAGGCTGTTTGCACTTTCGACACGAGAAATTTGCAGCACTTGGCGGTCCCGATGGCGGCAATGGTGGTCGAGGTGGACACATCATCATGCGGGGTAATACACAACGTTGGACATTGTTACACCTTCGCTATCAAAAACACATCAAAGCTACACATGGGGAAAAAGGTGGGGGCGCTTGCTGTTCAGGCGCACAAGGTCCGGATAAAATTATAGAAGTTCCTGTTGGTACTATCGCAAAAGTATATCACAAACGCAAAGATGTCAAGCCTGCAGTTCCACGTGGAACAGGCTTCCGTTATGATGAGGAAACTTTGTACTTGCTCGCCGAAGAAGAAGGCGTTATTCTTGAACAGCTACCATTAGAGGAGGAAGACCCCGATGTATTCAATATGCACGACTATGAAGAGGAGCCTGAGATTTTTGAAATTCTTGAACACGGGCAAGATGTAATAGCACTCGCGGCTGGGCGTGGCGGTTTAGGCAACCATCATTTCAAAAGTGCCACCAACCAAGCACCCCAACATGCACAACCGGGCGAACCTGCCCTCGAAGCACTGATTATCTTGGAATTAAAGCTATTGGCTGACGTAGGTCTGGTAGGGTTTCCGAATGCAGGCAAGTCCACTTTGCTCTCAGTCGTATCAGCTGCAAAGCCTGAAATAGCCGACTATCCTTTTACTACGCTAGTGCCTAATCTTGGCGTAGTGTTGCAACGCGACTTTCAAACTTTTGTGATGGCAGATATTCCAGGCTTGATAGAAGGCGCGGCAGAAGGGCGTGGTTTGGGTATTCGTTTCTTGCGCCATATAGAACGCAATGCAATGTTGCTCTTCATGATTTCGGCAGAAAGCCCCGATATTAACCACGATTATGCTGTATTGTTGCATGAGTTAGAAAAATACAACCCTGAATTACTGGACAAAAAACGCCTGCTTGCCATCACCAAATCAGATTTGCTTGACGAGGAACTCAAGGAATTGATAACCCAAGAACTCAAGGTGGATTGCCCGTATCTATTTATTTCTTCGGCTATCCAGCAGGGCATCGTAGAACTCAAAGATACTATAGTAACAATGCTTAAAGACTAAATTTTTAAAATAGGGCTTGCCTGCCAAGCCCTTTACTTTAATCCTATATTGAGATGAAGCATTACTTTAAAATCCTGCTCATTGTTTTGTGTTTATGCCAAAACAATCTTTTGAAAGCACAAACGCCTTCCAAAAAAGAAATCATTGGCTGTACAGCTAATGTCCGTATAAAAAACGGCGATATAGATTTTCTTGGTCGTGTGGACACAGGTGCCGAAACTACCTCTATCAACGCTGAAAACATCAAGGCGATAGGTGATTCTGTACGCTTCACCATAATCAATCAGCGTGGTAAAAAAACTACACTGACGGCTAAAATTATAGAAGAAAGAACAGTTAAAAATGCAGAAGCGGCAGAAAAACGCTATTTTGTGTATTTGACTATAAGCTACCTGAATGTTTCTAAAATTACCTTGGTAAACCTCAATAATCGAAGCAACTCAACTTACAAGATATTATTGGGAAGAAACTGGCTATCAGGAAGCTATCTGGTAGATGTGGATATAGATTAACGCCATTATTTCTCTGCTACATCTACTCGAATATCACTCATCAGCCACTGAACTTGTTGCAAAATGTCTTGCAATAAGCTCTCTATTTGTATAGGTATATTGCCTTTGGCAGTAAGGTCTTCAAGTTTTTGGAGTTGCTCACCAAGTTCGCTCGCTCCCAAAGTTTTGATAGACGACTTGAGCTTGTGTGCTATTTTGCTTATTTGCAAGTACTTACCTTGTATGTATGCCTGCTGCAATTCTTCTAAAAGAGGCGGCGTTTTGTCTATAAATAGTTGCAACATTTTTTTTACTACAGCATCATTGTTACTGAATAATTCTTGCAATTTTGGGAGATTATAACGTTTTTCCATATAGGTTGCTTTGTTGATAGTATTGAGTATGATTCGTAATAGGTTGCTTGGTTCAAAAGGCTTGGACAAATATTCGTTCATACCTACAGCGAGGTACTTGTCGATATCCGTTTTTAAAGCATTGGCAGTAAGTGCAATAATGGGTACTGTTGATTTGATGTCTTTGCGTATTATTTTGGTTGCTTCCACGCCTCCCATGATGGGCATTTGAATATCCATGAAAACGATGTCGTAGGTGTTTTGTTTTATTTTGCTGATAGCTTCTTTTCCATTCATGGCTATATCAGGCTTGATGCCCCATTGTTCCATGATAGAAGTTGCGACAAACAAGTTGATTTCATTATCTTCTACCAACAGTATTTTTAAGCTTTCTAAATTGTTTTCTGTTTTGGCTACAATTTCTTTTTGGGGCAAGTCTTCGCTCTCGCCAATATTCAATTCAAGTGTGAAATAGAAAGTTGTACCTGTGCTTTTCTTACTTTGCACTTCGAGCTTGCTACCAAAGAGCGTTACCAAGTTTTTTGAAATTGAAAGTCCTAAGCCTGTACCGCCATATCGCCTCGAAACGGTTTCGTCTTCTTGGTTGAAAGCCTCAAATATTTTCTCCAAATTTTCTTTGTCAATGCCCTTGCCTGAGTCTATTACTTTGAATTGAATGGTATTGGTGGCTTGAGTTGTGCTTACAAGTTTACATTCTATTTCCACTTGTCCCTTGTCTGTAAATTTAATAGCATTGCTGACTAGATTTAGCAGGATTTGATATAAACGTAGCGGGTCGCCCAATAATATGGGGCTTATGCGCCTGTCTATTTCTGTAAAAAGCCCGATTCCTTTCTCTTCAGCTCGATATCGAATGGTGTTGCAAAGGTTCTTGGTAAGTTCGGGCAGGCTGAAGCCAACACATTCTAAGGTCATCTTGCCTGCCGATATTTTGGACATGTCCAAAATGTCATTGATTATTATCAATAGATTGTCGGCAGAAAGTTTGATAGTTTCTATGTATGTTTTTTGCTGGGGTGTAAGTACTGTTTTGTCTAATAAATAACTCATGCCCATGATGGCGTTCATGGGTGTTCTAATTTCGTGGCTTACACTTGCTAAAAACAGCTCTTTGGCCTGGCTTGCTTCCTCTGTGCGTTGTTTTGCAAGGCGAAGCTCTTCCTCCTGCCGTTTATAATTTGTAACGTCGCGTATCAATACGAGCTGGGCTTCTTTGTTATCAAATACTATTTCTTGTGTGGTTATTTCTACTTGTATCAAAGTGCCGTCTTTGCATTGATGAATCATCTCATAAGCGGACGTATGAAAGAGGATAGTTTGATTGGGAATATCGGCTTCCAAATCAAATAAATCCATTTTGTATAGTTCATTTTCTGAGTACCCATAAGTAGCCAACATAGCCTTGTTGGCTATGCCGATGCGCTGTGTTGTTGGATAATACAACAACATAGGTTGTGGATTTAAAATAAATAAGCTACGGAAATCTTGCATACCTCTTTACTCACAAATTTTATACTTATTTTGATTATTACAAAAAAACAACGATATTTACAACATAAAGTGAAACAAAAATTGTGTTAAGTTGTTTAATCATTATCATTATTGATTTTTTATGCCAAACGAAAACGAAGACGTAAACCAAGATTTTCAAAATCCTATAGACGCTGCGAAAGTAACTCAAAACCCAAGTACATTGCCTTATGCACATACTGTAGGTGGATTTGTAATCAAGCCTACCGAGCAAGGGCAAATCAAAGGGAAAGCACTCGCGGCTATGGAGCAACAAACAGACAAGCAGCGCGTACAATTATTTGAGCAGATGCAGACTTTGGCGAATCAAGCCAAGTCGCTTGACGTGCGTACTGAAGTATCGCGCCAGATTTATGATGCCGATATTCCATTTGAACCTGTAATAGGGCACACTTATTATGTCTATAGGCGCGAAAGTGGGCAATATTTGCTTTCCCTGATTGCGCCTTTTGAATGGGGCAAAAAAACCCCTTTTCAGTATTTAGCAGAAGTTTATTTATTGGCTGACCATACTTGGGAAGTTACAAACGAAAATATAGAAGAATTTTAATAAAAAATAGGGCTATTGTGTGCTTTTAAAAAATAATTGCCATATAATTTGCCCTATCGCTTGATAAATAGCCGAATATTTGGCTACTTTGCAATAAATTAAGCTGATGAAGACATGAATTTACAATTTTTGAATCTCCCAACATACCCGCAAGACCTTGAAGCAAAAACAACCTTGCCAACACAAGACCTCGTTTCGATGCATTGGGAAGGCGAATTGTTGCAATTTATTATACGCCATTACCTGCCCAAAGATACGAATAAATTTCGCTGTCTGAGTATAGGAGATAGGCAAGATTCTACTTTTCTTGCCATGAGCAAAATCAAAAACGAGGAAAGTAGGCTGCAAACTATAGGCACATACGTAATTTCCGAAAATAACTGGGAGCTGTTTATGGCACTTAACACAGATAGCGAAGCCGTAGAAGCTCTTAATCATGTATATAGAGACCAGAAAAAAGTGCGTTTCTTTCGCCACGATTACAGGAAAGGGCTGGGGCTATTTAAATATGAAGCCCCTTTTGATTGGTATTGGCTGGGTACTCAGGCAACGCAACACAGCGACACCCAAAATCTTACCACTTTATTGACTGAAATATGCAAGCATGCCCAGCCGAAAAGCATAATATGTTTGGATTTTCTTGGATACAACAGTGTTACTCAAGGTTGGGATTGGCAAATGGTGAAGGAACTATTGGCAACCTTGCCTACTGACGAAGGTTGGCAGGCAAGGGTACTTCAAAAAATAGACCGCACTGCCATGCCCACACCTGTACGTGATGCCATGAACAGCCTGCTCACACAATATGTGCGCACTGATTTAAAAACATTGTATCTAAAATCGGAAACCCAAACGCCTTTAACGCTTTTGCAAAATTGCTGGAACGCCTTGGTGCATTATGCAATTTTGAAATTTGAAGCTAATTCCGAACAGCCTGAAGACTTTGAAGATTGGGAAATAATACCTGCTCCTTTGAAATTCGCACTAAAAAATATGCAACGCTTTATACAAGACACGGATCGGATAACTTATGGAGATGTAAGGGCGAATATGCTCGAGCCACACTTGGCGTATGTTTTGCGCAATCTCGAATATGAATTGCAAAATGGAACGGGTGCTGGGCAATACTTTACCGTATTATTGCAAATACAACAAGACGATATATAAATGGCACAGGCAACCCTCCTTAAAATCCACCCTGATAATCCTGAAATCAAAAAAATACTTCAGGTTGTAGAGGTATTGCGCGATGGCGGCATTGTCATTTATCCAACCGATACGATTTATGGTATTGGGTGTGACATCCATAATCAACGGGCTGTAGAGCGTATTTGTAAATTAAAAAATATCAATCCTCACAAAAACAACTTGTCTTTTATTTGTAACGACTTGAGCCATATAGCTGAATATGCTAAAGTAGAAACAGAAATTTATAAAGTAATGAAAAAAGCCTTGCCAGGCGCGTTTACGTTTATCTTGCCTCCCAGCCACAAACTGCCCAAAATACTGCACAACAATAAAAAAACAGTCGGAATTCGTATTCCCGACCACAATATTCCGCGTATGATTGTGCAAGAATTGGGCAATCCTATCATCACCTCATCTGTAAAAGATGCAGACGAGATTATTGAATATTCCACAGACCCTGAACTCATTTATGAGAAATACCAATACCTTGTCGACCTTGTCATTGATGGCGGATACGGCAATAATGTTGCTTCGACTGTGATAGATTGCACACAGGGCGAATTTGATGTAATACGCGAAGGACTAGGCGACATTAGTCTGTATGTTTAAGAAAGCTATTTTTTGAAGCTGATATCAGCCAATCCGATAGTGTATTCTAATCTTTGATTGTCTTGGTTATCCCATATTTCCATTTTTATACTTGGATTTGATGCCTGCCAATCTATAGTCAAAAGTCCGAAGTGGTTTTCCATAACAGGACCTTCTATTCTGTTTTTATTGGGTGTTGCAAAATGCCATGCGGAAGAAAGCCCGCTGGAAGTGATGTCATAAATAGGATATAAATTGGGTTCTACGGTTTTTGATACTTCGGCATAATGGACATCACCTGACAAAAATAACACGCCATTTGCTTGTGTTTTTTTGATTAAATCTAAAAAACGTTTCTGCTCGTGTGGAAAGTTTGCCCACGATTCGTAACCATTGAACTCGATGTCGAACTGTGAGCCTGAGCCAATGAGCCTTAAATCAGCAGGTTTTTTTAATTCATTTTCGAGCCAAATCCGTTGTGCATTGCCTAAGAAAGCAGAGTCTTTTTGTTGTTGTGGCGCATAGTCAAGGTCATAAAAATACCGCTTGTCGTGAGCAAATTCGCCATTATATAATTGCAAGTCATCACGAAAAGCACGGTTATCCAACAAGATGATTTGTAATTTCTTGCCGTTCATTTCATAGATATAGGAAGTATAAATACCTGCATGCTTTCGCCTTTCACTGCTTTTGGGTTCGCTAAAAAAAATCTAAGAATATTTCTTTAGACTCTGCTTTGAATGGGTAATGTCTTCCTGCATCATTCCAACCAAAGTCGTGGTCGTCCCACGTAGCTATGACATCTGTATGCTTTTTCAGGTTTTGGAAAGGTGGTTTAGAAGCCAACTTTTGGTATTTTTCACGGAGTGTTTACATGTTTTTAGTGTCCCCGTATATGTTATCGCCCAAAAAGATAAATAAGTCGGGTGTATGTTTGACCACTACATCAAAAATTGTGAGTGGTTGGTCTTCTTTTCCACAAGAGCCAAAGGCTATTTTTGAAATATTTTTTTGCGAAAAGGCAGGTGAGAAAAGACCAGATGCGAAGTATATGCTTGTAAAAGCGACAAGAAAGAAACGTGTAGCCATTTTTTTGGTGCGCTAAATAAAGAGTTCGACAAAGTTAGTGTTGTATTTTTAAAATTCTCAAAAAACAGCTGGTTTTTTTTATTTCTATAAATTTTCCGTTGCACAACCTGCAGCGAAAATAATGCAAATTGTATCACTTTGCAACGGAAAATTCACACCACCGCGAAATATCATATTTTCTAAGTAGGCAAGGTTTGCATCTTGCCTGTTTTTAAATTAACAATATTTTTTTGTGAAAGCACTATCTCTATTATGCGGGATCAACATCTACAATAATTTGCACTTTTTTAAATTCTTTTTGTGTTAAAATCTCGTCCACTTTTTCTCGAATGAACAGTTTTACGGCGTTCAAATCCACGTTTTCGCGTTCTATTTTTAGCAATAAATTAAAAAGGTAATGATTGCGCACCCTGTTTACGATGTTGGGTTGTGGCCCCAACACCCTTGCTTTTCCGAGTTTCACTTGTAAGTTTTCAGCCAAGTGCAATGCGGCTTTTTCGCTTATGTCTTTCTCCAAATGTTTGGTAATGATGCGTATAACGCGGGTAAAGGGTGGATAAAAATAATACGACCTGTCCTCTATTTCGGTAAGGTACATGCTTTCATAATCGTGTGCCAAGACTTGGTTAAGAATAGTTTGTTCGGGTTTAGAAGTTTGGATAATAACACGTCCTTTTTTGCTTTTCCTTCCTGCCCTTCCACTTACCTGCAACAACATTTGAAAGCCTCTCTCATGGGCGCGAAAGTCGGGAAAGTGAAGCATTTTATCGGCATCAAAAATACCTACCAGACTTACATTATCGAAGTCTAATCCTTTGCTAATCATTTGTGTACCCACCAAAATATCGATGTTATGTTGCTCAAAGTCATTGATAATTTGTTGATAGCCGTGTTTGGAGCGCGTAGTGTCCAAATCCATACGTTGTACGCGGGCTTCAGGAAAGTGCAGTTTCAAATCATCTTCTATCCTTTCTGTACCCAAACCGATGGTTTCCATGCGCGTACTTCCGCAAACTGTACAGCGTTTTGGAGGCGCTTCTTCGTATCCGCAATAGTGGCAACGCAATGTATGTTCGTGCAAATGATAGGTAAGGCTTACGTCACAATTCTTGCAATCGGGTATCCACGAACACTCTTTGCAGGTCATATAAGGAGAGTAGCCGCGCCTGTTTTGAAACAAAATAATTTGTTCTTTTCTATCCAAAGCCTCTTTCATACCGTCCAATAATTGTGCGGAAAAGTAGCCTTTATTTATTTTTATTTTGCGCTCCTCTTTTATATTTGCCAGCTCGATGGCAGGCAAGGAAGCCTCGCCGAAGCGTTCCTTGAGTTGTACCAGTCCAAATTTTCCGCTTCTTGCTTGATAATAGGTTTCTATGGAAGGCGTAGCCGAACCAAGCAACACTTTGCAATGCTGTAACTTTGCCATCACCAATGCCATGTCGCGGGCATGATAACGTGGCGCAGGGTCTTGTTGTTTGTACGAAGTTTCGTGTTCCTCATCTACAATGATAAGCCCCAAGTTGTCAAACGGCAGAAAGATAGCCGACCTTACACCTACCACAAAAGAGAAGCGTCCTGAAATGATGCCTTGCCAAACCTCCACACGTTCATTGTCGCTAAATTTAGAATGATATACGCCCATAGTTGAGCCAAACACTTTCCGCAAACGCGACACGATTTGTGTGGTTAGTGCTATTTCAGGCAAAAGGAACAACACTTGCGAGCCACTCCCCAAAACTTTTTGTATCAATTCTATATAAATTTCTGTCTTCCCACTCCCTGTAACGCCTTGCAAAAGCACCACAGGTTGTTTTTCAAAAACCTCCATGACGTTTTGCATGGCTTGTTGCTGTGCTTCGGATAAGCGCACTATATATGTGGGTTCAAAATCATAGGCTTCGAAACGCGAAACCACTATTTCAAATTCTTCAAACACATCATTTTTTATCAAAGTGCGAAGCGCAGAGTCCGAAAAGTTTTCAATGTTTTGAAGTTGGGATTTCGGGTAGCCGTTTTCATTCAGTGTCCAGTCTTTAAACACATGCACTTGGCGCAGGTAGGCAAGCAACAAATCCGCTTGACGTGGAAACTTCTCCAACTTCTTCAACAATTTATCTAACTCGCTTTTGGTGAGATATGCTTGTGTGAGGCGTATTTTCTTTAACATCTTAGGCTGATACCTGTCGCGCACTTCCTCAAATACCAGAACCATATCCTTGGTTATCAATGATTTGATAACCTGATAAATATTCTCAGTGTCGATAGCTGCGCCTGCTTCATCATAAGTAGGCGACTCGCCATTTTGCAAAAAAGCCAGTAATTTTTGTTCTTTATCTGTAAATTTCTTTCCTTCAGGGTTTGCGTCCGGACGTAACTGCAGGCGCGAAAGGCTTGAGATTTTTAAGCCGGCAGGCAAGGCGATATTCATTACTTCCCCCACATGGCACATATAGTATTTTGCCATCCAATCAAACATTTTGATTTGGAAAGGCGTAACCATAGGCATGTCATCAAGCAATTCTAATAAATATTTGGGTGCGTAATTCGTAGGTGCATTGCCATGCAAAGTAGCAATAATAGCCGTTAATATCTTCCGTTGCCCAAACGGAACAATCACACGCGAACCCACTTGTACCTCTGTAGCAAGGTGTGAAGGCACACGATACGTAAAATATTGTGGAATAGGCACAGGCAAAATCACATCGGCAAAGAGCGCGAGGGGCGCAAGTTCTTCTTGTTGCATATTACAAAGTTACAGCAAATTTTTACAAAAAAACAAAGTCTTGGATATTTAGACTTCTTAAGCGCGCATTTCAAAATCGTTCCATACACCTCTTTCCAAAGAAAAAACTTTCGCAAGAAATCTTTTGTAATGCACCTAATTCCTTTTCTTTTTGGTATATGGGAGGCGTGCAAAAATACGTGCAAGGATTATTTCTGTATTTTTACCCAGCGAAATGCGCTCTTCCAAACGCAGTGAATACGCCGAGCTATCTTCGTTTTGCCACACCAAAGCGCCTGTTTCGCCATCATAAATAGCCAAATAAACACTCACGACCTCCTCGCTTGCAAAGTGGGTTTTGCCATAATTGGTGGTGTATTTATCTTGATACGCATGTACAAAACCGACTATAAGCGCATCTACTTGCAACAGCCGAGCTATTTTTTTCAAAGAATCTTTCAAAACGCTTTCTGAAGGCTGATAGTTGATATCCGCAAGTATTTTGCTTGACTTATCCCAAGATTGTAATTGGGGCGCAGTTGGTTTCGCATAAGTTATCCATAAAAAAGTACATGTGAGGGGGATTTGATAGCCTTCGCGCCGTGCTTCTTCGCGAAGTGTATAAGCAGTGCTATCTTCTGACCGCTTGCTTGCCTGCTCTATAATGACTTTAAAGGGCAGAATAGCTATACTCTTGTGTTTGATTACATATTTTTTTATTTCCTTGTGTTGAAAAATACGGTTTTTTTGAGCATAACCTACAGAAATACATAGAAAGTATAAGAAAAAAAACGTAATATTGCGAAGCATACCTATATTGGATTAAACCTTGATGTTTTTGCAAAAATAGCACAATGTTTGTAATTTTTGGTCATGCTTACATTATTATTTATCCCACACTCAATATGGACAACACACCTGCATTACTCGATGGTTTAGAAGTACTAGAAAAGCGGCTATTAGAAAAAGACCGCGTTTTTACGGTTGGCGACGCATCTGCCATAACAGGCTATCGTACCGACCAAGCCAAACAAGTGCTTGACCGCCTGATAGTCAAATACGATTGTAAGTTGAAAATCACTGAAAATGGCGATTTAATTTATGATTTTGGTACGTATCCGCACAAACGCGGAGAACGCACTTGGGCAGAGTGGAATCGTGGCGCACAAAAGTGGCTCTGGCAATTATTCATGTTTTTGTTCAAAATGTGGATAGCCGTAACGCTGGTCGTTTATTTCGTACTCTTTCTGGTCATTCTTATAGGCATCGTCTTAGCCTCCATAGCAGGCGATAAAGATGGCGATGGCGAAGGCGTAGGCGATGGATTGGGTTCTGTTTTTGGCATATTATGGGAGATTTTCGCATCTGCATTCCGTTGGAACACCCATTCTTACTATACCCATTATACCGTAGATATGCAAGGCTACCCATACCAAGCATACGACCAGATGCCCTCACCTGTAGATAAAACTGCCAAAAGTTTTGTGGCTTCTGTATATGATTATGTTTTTGGACCTGGGCGCGTAGAGCTTCACCCGCTCTCAAACCAACAAGAAGCCGCCGCCTATATACGTACCCAAAAAGGCCTCATCACTGTCCCTGAAATCATTGCACTTGCAGGTTGGAAAGGTGGAGAAGCCGAAAATTTCTTATCTGAAATAGTAGTGCGTTATCAAGGCGAAGCCAAAATAAGCCAAGAAAGCCTGCTTTATGGTGATTTTACCGACCTCGCACGCCAACAAACCACCAACAAAGACGCGCCTGTCGTTTGGTATTGGGACGAATACGAAGCCGAATATAAACTCACAGGCAATACTGTTTGGCGCAACTTCCTGATAACATTTATGGGCATTTTCAACCTCGTATTTGGTGTAATATTCATCAGTTTACAATTAAATCCTGACCAAAGCATACTCAATCTTGGGGCTGAAAGTATCTGGATGTATGTTATTTTGGGATGGATTCCGTTTGCATTTTGTGCCGTATTCTTTTCTGTACCTATCATGCGATGGCTGAATATCGGCTTTGCCCAACGAAAACGCAAAATGGCAAATATACGCAAACGGGTAATGAAAGCCATTTATTTGAGCGACCAAGAAATCATTTCCTTGAAAGAATTGCAGAAAGTCGTCAATAAAGCTAACAACATCGAAAAACTATCGGAAGCTGATATTTCTTATACAATGAACGAAATGATTATTGATTTTTATGGCGACATTGATTTTGATAGCGAAGGGCAAACCATCTATAAATTTACGCGCCTGCGTGAGGAAATAAAAGAAGTGCAACAGCTGCGTGGTGGGCAAAATACAGCACTCGGACAAATAGTATTCGAAACGGAATAGGCTTCTCATTTTGGGCAGGCAAGTTGCCAAATATCTAACCAATCGCCTTGCCTACCCGCCCTTTAAAAAGGACGAAAACCAAATGCGGATTTGCAAAATGGTTGAACCAAGAACCAGTGTCTAACTGAGAACTTAACAGCTCTGGGCGGGGAGGGAGGTTTTTTTATAGCCATTTCTTTTTATAATTTTTGAGAGCGTTGTAACGGATAACACGTATCTTTGCGTTTTCAAAACCATATTTTCTCCCATGAACTCACAAGACCAACGTATATTTGACCTCATCGAGCGCGAAAGAGTGCGCCAAACACATGGCATCGAATTGATAGCCTCCGAAAACTTTGTTTCCGAACAAGTAATGCGGGCTACGGGCAGTGTACTTACCAACAAATACGCTGAAGGGCTACCCGGCAAACGCTACTATGGCGGATGCGAAGTAGTAGATGAAATAGAACAACTCGCTATAGACCGCGCAAAAGAGCTTTTTAAAGCCACATGGGTAAACGTGCAACCGCACTCAGGCGCACAGGCAAATGCCGCTGTCATGCTCGCTTTGTTGCAAGCAGGCGACAAAATATTGGGGTTTGACTTATCGCATGGCGGGCATCTCACGCATGGCTCACCCGTTAATTTTTCAGGCAAACTTTATACGCCGTCTTTTTATGGCGTAGAACGCGAAACAGGCTTGATAGATTGGGATAAAGTAGCCGAAGCCGCCACACGTGAAAAACCAAAATTGTTGATTTGTGGCGCGTCTGCATATTCACGTGATTGGGATTATGCACGCCTCCGTCAAATAGCCGACAGCGTAGGCGCGTTGCTTATGGCGGATATAGCGCACCCCGCAGGATTGATAGCCAAAGGCATTCTGAATGACCCGCTTGAGCATTGCCATGTCGTTACAACTACTACCCACAAAACGCTCAGGGGGCCTCGCGGCGGCATGATTATGTTGCGCCACGACATAGAAAATCCTTTTGGCATCAAAAACCCCAAAGGGCAATTACGCATGCTATCCGAACTATTGGACTCGGCAGTATTCCCAGGTACGCAAGGCGGACCTTTGGAGCATGTTATTGCTGCAAAAGCGATTGCTTATGGCGAAGCATTGAGCGACTCTTTCCTCGTATATGGCAGGCAGGTATGCGCCAATGCGCAAGCCCTCGCAAGCTCAATGGTTGCGCGGGGTTATCAAATCATTTCTGGAGGAACAGATAATCATTTGATGCTCATAGACTTGCGTAGCAAAAACCTTACAGGCAAGCTCGCACAAGAAACACTCATAAAAGCCGACATCACCATCAACAAAAATGCCGTGCCTTTTGATGATAAATCGCCTTTTGTAACGTCAGGTATGCGCCTTGGCACGTCAGCCCTCACCACACGCGGCTTGAAAACCAATGATATGGAAAAAATAGCGCATTGGATAGACACCGCCCTGATGAAACATGACGATGCGGACACATTGCTTGCCGTGAAAAACGAAATAAATGCTTTCATGCAAGAGTTCCCGCTCTTTGCTTGGTAATACCTTGCCTACCCAACATACAGCATTTTACCTACTGTGTCAGTTTCCGCGAAAACCCATTTTGCTCGTAAGCTAAAAACAAATAAAACATTGATTACCAAAGATTTATATCTTATTAACTTAGCCTTTTGTTTTGGTTTTTAGCTTGTCACGGAAAATGATACAGCAGGGTATTTTAAGAGCAAATATACAACAATTCATAAAAATAGTTATATTTGCAAAAACATCTATAAAAAATGACAATAGAGGAATTTCAAACTAAATTTAGAAACATAAAGTAATATGTATCAACTTAGCAAAGAAGAACAAAAAAATTTAGATACCATAAAGGCAACACCTTATATGTATGAAACTATAAAATTGATAGAACAATTTGCGGCTTCACATACAGATAGTAACTTAGGGTATTTGGCTGTGTTTGACGAAATTTTTACAATCTTGAATAGTGCGAAATCATCAGTTGATATTTATTTGGCTGAAAGAAAGTTAAATGGAGAAATAAAAGATGAAAAACAAGCCTTAAAATCTATTGCAGGAAACTCGTTTTCACAAGCAATTATTTTTGTGTTTTTGCATAACAAAATTTTAGGTAATATAAGACCTGATATTTTTATAACAAGTCAGAAGTCAAAAGTGCCTTCTTTTGAAGAAATTTCTACTATAAATGTAGATGGTGAAACACAAAAACCTGATTGTGATTTAGTTATTTATTCTTTAAATTCAGATAACACCTTAAAAAAGTGTATGATTTTATCTTTAAAAACATCTTTAAGAGAACGGGCAGGACAAACTTACAAGTGGAAGTTATTAATGGAAATTGCAACTTCTGAAAATAGTATAAAAGAAAAGTTTAATATTTCTTACAAACCTATTGTAATGCCTTTGGTTTGCTTTGCGACAGTAAATTTCTACAATGAAATTAATCAACCACAGCAACGAGGGCTGTTTAAATTTTTTGATAAAGCTTTTATAGCAAAAAATATCGACGCAAATTTTATTTCCAGAATGTCATCATTACCAAAATATATTAATGAAGTGTTATGAAATACGAAATTACACGAAACGCGAAATACGATTTTATAGGACAATCTTATGCAACAAATTATCCAAATTTGCATAAATATCCCGCAACTATGTTGCCTCAAATTGGTATTAAATTATTAAAAGAATTTAATATTTCAAAAGGTACATTGTTAGACCCTTATTGTGGTTCGGGTTCTTCTTTTGCAAGCGGTTTGGAGTGTGGCATTACAGAAATGTTTGGTTTTGATATGAACCCGTTGGCTATTTTAATTTCAAAAGTAAAGTTTACAAAAGTTTCTATAAATACTATTATTGAAACTAAAATAAAATTACGTGACGAAGTTTTTGAGTTTGTAAAAGATGAAAATAACTTAGAAAAATTGCCTTTACCAAATGTTACAAACCCTCATTTTTGGTTTTCGAAAGAAGTATTAAATAATTTAAACATTTTAAAAAACTTCATTTATAAAATTGAAAATGAACAAGTTAGAAATTTTTTTATACTTCCTTTTTCTGAAACTGTAAGAGAATGTTCATTTACTCGTAACAATGAATTTAAACTTTTCAAAATGAAAGCAGAGGATATTCTCAAATTTAATCCTGATGTCTTTGGTGTATATTTTAAAAAACTGAATGATACTATTTTTATTTACACAAATATTTATTTTCCAAAATTAACAAACGAAGTAAATGTTAATGTAAATCACTCAGCATTTGAAGTTTCAGAAAATAGTTTTGATGTTGTTTTGACAAGTCCGCCTTATGGAGATAGTCGTACAACTGTTGCTTATGGACAATTTTCTACACTTTCAAACGAATGGACAGGTATAGATTATGCAAGAAAAATAGACGGAATGTTAATGGGTGGCATAAAATCAAAACAAATGTATGAAAGCGGAATAATGGCTGATTATATTGCAGAAGTGCAAAAAGAAGATAAAAAAAGAGCCTTAGAAGTTTCGTCTTTCTATGTCGATTTGGAAATCTCTATCAAAAAAATAGCATCAAGTATAAAAAAAGGCGGTAAATCAATTTATGTAGTTGGTAATAGAACAGTGAAAAACATTCAATTACCAACTGACCAATTTATTGCAGAAAAATTTGCGGAAAACGGATTAACACATTTGGTAACTTATGAAAGAGCCTTAACAAGTAAATCAATGCCATCAAAAAACTCACCTACAAACAAAACAGGTAAAACAGTTAATACAATGCTGTTTGAATATATTGTAGTTTGTGAAAAATAAATAAAAACATTGCATAACACTGCATTGACAAAAGTGGGGTATAAGTGCTAATTTAAAGTTTGGCACTTTCTATAAACATAAGCACTACATTTAGCTTTTTTGCTTTTAAGTCCACTTTTGCCCTTGCCTACCCGACACGCATCAGGCAGGCAAGGAGCTTTGTAAACGCCCTTGCCTACCTCACCACGTTTGATGTCTGCCCAAACCCAACCCAAACCAAACCAAACCAAACCAAAAACACAGATGCGCTACTTATTTTTATTATTCATTTTATTTGAATTTACTTCCTGCCGTACCTTTCGCGAGCTTCGCGCTTTGGCCAAATGCGAATTTCGCAATAAGGATTTTGCCAGACTCGAAGTAGGCGGAATGGATTTGCTTAAATACAAAGACTTGGGCGACATCAATTTGTTGCAAGCAGGGCAACTCGCGTTCAAAATGAGCCAACAAGCTGAAGTCCCCTTGTTCATCACTTTCAATGTGGAAGTTCGCAATAACCATGACAAACTCGCAGCACTAGAAAAGCTCGATTGGATATTGGAAGTAGATAAACGCGATCTCGTGAGCGGCACGTCTGTAGATAGGTTTGAAGTACCTCCAGGGGGCGAAATAAGTGTATTGCCTATTCAAACCTCGGTGGACTTAAAAAAAGTATTGAGCAAGACTTCTCTCGATGGCATCTTTGCGCTCATAAAAGGTATGAATGGCACAAATGAAGAGGATACGCGGATTCGATTAAAAATCAAACCCCGCTTTCGTATTGCAGGTGTACGGGTCGGTTATCCGGGTTTTATCAAAATAGGCAAGACGTTTGAGAGTTCGCAAATAGAGAAATAAATCAGGAGGGCAGCAAGAAAACATGCGCTTGGGCATAACACGTGTGTCGTTGCTCATATAATTGCTCCAAATATTGATGAACTTCTTCTTCCTTTGTGAAGCCTGCAAACATTGGTCTTGACAAATCGTTTGGGAAAGAAACGCGCTGTGTTATTTTTCTCAAATCAGCCAATATATAAATGCACAAACTATTGTCGGTTATATGTTGCATATTGTCTTGGAAGCAGGGCGTTCCGCCACCCGTAGCCAACACAGTGTTTTGGTGATGTAGATGCGCAAGGAGAACTTCTCTTTCTATTTCTCTAAACGCTTGCTCGCCTACCCGCTGAAATAATAGAGCGATAGTAGTCCCTGTTTTTTGTTCTACAGCAAGGTCAAGGTCTATGAATTGATATTGCAGTTCTTGAGCCAAACACTTGCCCATTGTGCTTTTGCCTGCGGCAGGCATACCTACAAATGTAATTAACATGTTTTTAAAACAAAAATAAGGGTAAATAAGTTTTGATATATATATGTTTCCTTCTATTGCGCTCCATCTTGCTGAAATATGCGCTCGCCAAGGGGTGAGCCATGCGGTACTATCTCCCGGCTCGCGTGTCGCGCCGCTTGCGGTAGCATTGGCACGCCACAACAAAGTGCAGACTTACACCTTTTCAGATGAGCGTGTGGCGGGTTTTATTGGGCTTGGCATTGCACAAACGCACTTGCATGCGTATTTGCGTGGGAAAAGCACGACACTCGCGCCTGTCATATTGGCTTGCACATCAGGCACTGCGGCTTACAATTACGCGCCTGCGGTGGCGGAGGCTTTTTATCAAGAAATACCGCTTTTGGTGCTTACTGCAGACCGCCCTCCCGAATGGATAGACCAACAAGACGGGCAAACGCTTAGGCAAAACGCGCTTTTCACACCTCATATCAAGGCTTCTTTTCAACTCCCTGCGGACACTTCGCACCCCGACACGCTTTGGCATGCGCAACGCATCATCAACGAAGCAATATTGCTTGCCTGCGCGCCTCCTTACGCGCCTGTGCATATCAATATACCATTTCGTGAGCCTTTTTACCCCGCCGAGAATGAGGTCTTGCACTTTCCTAAACAAGTAAAAACCATCACACGTTTTGCGCAAGAGCAGGTGCTTGCCAAAGAGCATTGGACAGCCCTCATGGGGCAGTGGGAGCGTGCTGAAAGGAAACTTATCGTGTGTGGACAGATGCCGTTTCAACCTGCCCTAGCAAAAACATTGGGGCTTTTGTGGCAAGATTACAAAATACCTGTAGTAAGTGATGTGTTGGCAAATTTGCATGGCATAACGTCCCGTATTTCGCAAGCCGACTTGCTGCTTTTGGGTACGAATGAAGCCCAAAAAGAGGCACTTCAACCCGACTTATTGATAACAGTAGGGCAATCCGTCTTGAGCAAACACTTGAAAAAATTTCTTAGGAAATACCCTGCTCGCAAGCATTGGCATATACAAGAAGCAGGTATGCCTGCCGATACTTTCCAATCGCTTACGCTGCATTTGCCTGTTTCGCCTACCTATTTCTTTAGCCAACTTTACAGCGATTTGGACTTCAAAAATATGCTGGACATAGATGAAGAAAGTGATGAGAATGACTATCACCACGCATGGCAGTCGTTGCAAAGAAAAATAATCAAAAAAACAAATCAATTTATACCTAAACTCTCTACTTCTGATTGTTTGGAGGGTGGGGAAATAGAAGTAGTGCGCAAAGTTATGGCTCAAGTACCCGAATTTACTTTGTTACAGTTGGCGAACAGTATGCCTGTGCGGTATGCAAGTTACGCTTTTAGTCCAGCGAAAACAGTTGAGATACGCGCCAATCGTGGTACAAGTGGCATTGACGGCTGTACAAGTACCGCAGTAGGCAATGCGCTTGCTGAACCCGAGCGTCTGGTAGTGTTAATCACAGGCGATGTGGCTTTTTTCTATGACCGCAACGCGCTGTGGCATAACTATGTCTTGCCCAATTTGCGTATTATTGTATTCAATAATGGCGGTGGGAATATTTTTAGGCTGATTGAGGGGCCTTCGCATTTGCCTGAGCTGGAAGAGTTTTTTGAAACACAACAAAAACTTACTGCCAAACGGACTGCAGAAGACGCGGGTTTTGTGTATCAAGCAATTCACACAAACGAAGATTTAGAAATGCACCTTGCTGCCTTTTTTGAGGCAAGCGACAGCCCTAAACTTTTAGAAATATTCACAGACAAACGTTACAATGCTATTGTTTGGAAAGAGTTTAAGGATTTTTTAACCACTAAATAACAAAAACAGTATTCGCTCTTTTGTATAGCTAAAATGTCTTACCGTATTTCGCTTTATTTGCTTATTTCTGCCCATATTACAGGCTTTATAGGGTTGCAATGGGTTTTTTCGCGTCCTTTGTTTGAGATGCTTGTGCCTTTTAATTTGTTTTTGACAGCAGTTGTGCTTTTTTTGCATCATCAAGATTGGTCAAAACATTTTATACTGTTCTCTTTGTGTGCGGGTATAGGCGGTTTTTTGTTGGAAGTGGCAGGCGTATATACACGTGTTATTTTTGGGAATTATCAGTACGAGTATGCACTTGGGCCGAAGTTGTGGGGTGTTCCGCTTACGATAGCCTTGAATTGGTGGGTGTTGGTGTATGTTTCGGGTATAATAGCAGCAAAAACACAGTTGCGCACCTTGCCTAAAGCTTTGATAGGAGCGAGTTTGATGACTTTTTTGGATTTTTGGATAGAGCCTGTGGCTATGCGGTACCATTTTTGGAATTGGGAAGGAGGCATTATACCTTTGCAAAATTATGCGGTATGGTTTGCGGCTTCTTTTGTTTTGTTATATTTGTTTTTTAGTTTGCCTTTTTCGAAATACAATCGCATGGCAGTATGGGTTTATTTGGCACAATTAACATTTTTTGTAGCCCATAATGTTGTTTAATCTATACAGAGTTTTTTGCTTACACTCATTTTTGGCAAGCCCCCAAACCTCCAAAGGGGATTTATAAGGGCTGTGATAGAGAATCATAGCAAGCACCCCCTTTGGCAGAACTGTTCAATTCTCCAAAAACCTCCTTCCAATTTGGAGGGAGCAGCAGATTATATGGTTTTTAGCCCTTTTTAAAGGGCGGGTAGGCAAGGCGTTTCGTTAAATATTTGGCAACTTGCCTGCCCAAAATTAAAATTTAACAGTTCTGCCCCCTTTGGCGGCTCTACAAGCGAAAGTCCTACTACAGCAATGTTTATCTTGTAATGCTTCAAGAGGTGTCAATATGTTTGGCAATAGCGTTGCAAATATAACGCTACAAAAAAGAATAGATGACGTAATCAAGATAACTTCATAACAAAAGATGCCTAAAACAGCATACTTTTCAGTTTTATTCTCCGTTATAAGGGACGATTGTAAAGTACTTTCTAACTTTTGTTGATATGAAAAAATACGTATTCTCTTTGTTTTTGAGCATGTGGGCTATCAGCACATACGCACAGACTTTTAACACAGGCATGAACTTTGATGATGATGCTTATGAAAAAACGGAGAAAAAAGCCGCGCTCATGACACGCGACTATCAAATATTGCCACCCAAAACTTCCATGCGCTCATTCCTGCCTGTAATCTTAAATCAAGAAGGCGGCACTTGTGTAGGCTGGTCAAGCACTTACTATGGGCGGACTATCTTGGACGCAAAAGGACAAAACTGGACAGACAAGGCAACTATCTCCAACAATGCTTACGCACCATACTTCACTTATACGATGATAAAAGACCATCAAGGATGCGAAGAAGGTACTTGGATAGGAGCAGCATTGCAACTTATGGTCGATAAGGGTTCGGCAAAAAAAAGCGACTATGATGTCGTTTGTGCAAGCAAAGTGCCTGATAATGTAATACAAAAGGCGACTGCTAATAAAATCAAAAGTTTCGCAGGGCTTTTTTCAGATAAAGATAATTTCGAATTTAAGAAAAACGCACTCAAAAAAGCCCTTGCAAACAGCAATCCCATCATTATCGGTATGAAATGCCCCAACTCCTTTTTTGGTGCAAAAGGCTTTTGGCAACCCAAAGAAGACCCAAACGCTAATTTTGGCGGGCATGCTATGTGTGTCATAGGTTATGATGATGCTATGTACGGAGGCTCATTTGAAATTGTGAACAGTTGGGGTTCAGGCTGGGGCAATGAAGGCTATATTTGGATAAAATATGCAGACTTTTTTGACTTCACAAAATACGCTTTTGAAATGATTGCAATGCCTACCAATAAGCCCGCCACACAAAAGGACATGGCAGGCGAGATTGTATTCAAACTCTCTACAGGCGGCAACATGGAGGCTTCTTACGTAAGCAAAACGGGCAGTCTGGGATATTACAAAGTCAATCAACCCTATACTTCTGGTACACAATTCAGAATAATCCTTTCTAACAATGAGCCTGCATTTGTGTATGCTTTTGGCTCTGATTTGACAAACGAACTGTTCACTATTTTCCCACATAAAGAAGGAATAAGCGCGGCATTGAATTATGCTTCCAACAATGTAGCCTTGCCAGACGAAAAGCATTTTATACGTATGAACCAAACGGTAGGCAAGGATTTTATGTGTGTATTGTACTCGAAAGAAAAATTAGACATCGAAGATATTAAGCAAAAAGTAGCAGAAGAATCGGGTACTTTTGCACAAAAAATACAAAAAGTACTCGTTTCCGATTTGGTACTTCCTGCCAATATCCAATATGAACCCAAGCAAATGAAATTCGCCGCTAAAAGTCAAGGAAAAGGAATTACTGCCCTTGTCGTGGAGATTGTCCACGAATAAAATATGCAAAAGCCCTTGCCTGCCCCGCCGCAGGCAAGGGCTTTTGTATTAGACTTCTTGTACGGGTAGTGCTATATTAAGCTTCAGCCTGTGATTGGGTTTTACAACAGGCTGAAGCCCATTGTTACGTAGAATAGTAGCATTACAAATGTAACACAACCATTATACGGGCTTGTTAATAAATATTCGAAATATTTCTCGTAATTTATTTGTATATACCAATTTTTTGTAGTTTCTTTGCTCGTAAAACAATTTCTGTTTTACAAGCAAATTTATTTTCTCTATTTGCGTAAGTCCTAATAATATTACCTTGCCTGCAAAAACAAAAAAGCCACCAAAAACACTTTAAGAAAATTAGCAAAAATTTTGAAAAGATAGCACATTAGCTCTTACGGAAAATGATGTTTTGATAGATTGGAATGCTGAAGTAGCCACACTTACGCCTGAACAAAAACAGCGCGTCAAAGCCCTTATTGATGAGTTGCAGACTGCAAATAAAGCCCACGAAAATGGACACGAAAAAGAAGGAGAGGAAGAAAATTATCCTGAGCCTCCCGTCTCTTTGTATTACCCTGCCAAAACAAGCTATGATAGGGCAGATATTATGCAAATTATGGTGCTCCGACAATGAAAGATACGGCACACAGTGTTTCGGGCTATGTCCTCTATGTTTCTATGTGGTTCAACACAAAATTTGTCAGAGTACCAAAATCTCTGAAAGGGTAAAAATAAAAAAATATTTAAAAACAAACGCTCTTGCCTACCACAGCAGGACAGGCAAGGGCGTTAATTGACTTTCAAAACCCTAAAACATTCGCCAAAATATCTTTATGATAGCCATTTACTTCGCCGAATTTGGCATCATGGATACGGATAATAGGCATATTAGCAAGGTCGCTTGCTTTCTTGAGTTTCTTGCCTATTTGTGAGGCTTCAACCTGCGAAAGTCCCCAAACTTGCTTTTGCAAGGCATAATATCCAGCCAAACTCAAATAATCTTTATTTACAGTGGTTATTTGGGCTTCTATTTCAGTAAGGCGCGTTTCGTGGTTTTCTAACTTTTCTTTGTGTTCGCGCAGTTGTTTCTCGTGTTCTATGAGATAATCCAACTGTTGACGCATCAAGGTCATAGCGGTAAGTGAGTCCTTTTGCAGTTCGTACTTGCCTGTTTTGCGAATGGATGGGAGGACTTCATGTGTAACCCAACGCTTAAAAACTTTAGCTTCTTGTTTTTCAGACTTAAAAATGAGATTATACAAACCACCTTCGTTGAGGCAGTGCAATAATTGTTGCCTCCCTATTTTATCAGAAACTTTGCATTGTGTAGTATCTTCTTTGTCTAAAGAAGTAACTGCACGGCTTACATTCTCCAAGCCCAAACATTGACAAATATCCGTTGCCACAAACCAAGGATTACCTTCTATTAAAACTATTCTAACCTCTTGTTCAGAATAGTTAAAAATACTCAATTCGTTTTCCATATTCAATTTTTCTTGCAAATATACAATGATTTTCAATTATGACATACGAAATTGAATGTTATTTTTATGTTATGAATTTCAAATGTGTATATCAATGATTGTATGCCATCTTTGAGATGACCTTACTCAGAGTAAGGTCATCTCAATTTTTACAACTTATTTTTTATTCAAATAATTGATTATCAAGGTTTTATTTTTATAAAAGGCTGTATAGCATCTATAAAAAATAAGCAAGACGACCTCCGCAGTTTAGATGTCATCAATTCAGTAAAACATATAAAACACTCATTATCAAGCATTTAAATATAGATAAAAATAAATTTCATCTCCTCAAAACTAAAAGATGACTTCAGTAATACTAAAATCATTTTTTGACTAAAAAGCATAAATAACTCATTACCAAATACTTATATAAAAAATTATTTTCAATATTTTATAGATACCTTAAGTCACGCTTAGGGCATCGTCATAAAAATAGGCGAGATGACTTGAGTCTGACTCAAGTCATCTATACAAAAATAACACCCTTGCCTACCACAGCAGGGCAGGCAAGAGCGTTGTATGGGTTTTAGCTCGGCAGAAAAACGCTTCGCATTTTGCGAGTTGCAAACTCGCTTCTATTGGAAGTGCTTGGTCGCAGACTAAGCACAACAAGGAGTTTAAGTTTGGAAAATTCAACGGATTGCGAAACTACAAACCGCAAATTCCAATAGCTCTTGTAACAGAAAATTCACGATCAACTGTACTAATTTTTCCAACAGTGATTATTTGTGTAGCAAAACCTTGCGTTGCAGAAGAACACTTGCTACCTGCACCAACTTTCCAATCATATTGGTAGCTTATTCCATTTTCACGAACGGTGCAACCACAGGATTTAGCATAAACAGTCTGAAACGTTACACCATAAATGCAGAGAATAAATAATATTTTTTTTCATGTTGATTAAAATGTTTTTAATTTTTGTGAATATTCTGCTATTTCATTCACAGCTTTTGAAGATTTTTCTTTGCCGTTGGTATGCAATTCATATTGATTATTATCAATCATTTTTTTTGCATACTCTTTTGTTTTTGTTTCTCCTAATTCAGTCTTTAAACGTTCTAAAAGAATGTGTCCGACTTTGGGATTTTGTCCTTCGCAATTCATAAGTTCATCTAAATAGAATCTTATTACATTCACATCATTGCTTTTTGACAACTCATATTTGACAACGATGGTTTGTATGGCAATTTGGCGAAACATATCAAAAAAATTAGAAAGTTGATTTTCTTTTTTTGATACAATTTTTTTGTAGAGCTTGTCTGCTTCTTGCCAAGAAACATCATTTTTATTTTTTCCGAGATAGTCCCAGCCATTTCTTCTAGAAAATTCGAAAACGTTCACATCTTGATTTGAAATAGGTTTAGCATTTTCTATTTTTAAATCCTTTTCAGGAGAGGTTACTTGATTACTACAAGCAAAGGTAAACATAGAAGCTACAATGAACAAATAGGTTGTTTTTTTCATACGTGTTTTAGTTTTTTTGAAATGTGGAGATTAGATTTAACAGAAGGCTATTGCTTCCAGTACTGAGCAGTTTTCTTCTACCCAAACTTTGCCGACCTTAGTAGATCGCACACTGTTTCCTAGTGAAGCAGAGGCATCAGAGCATTTTGCTCCATCTGCTACATCCCACAGATAGGAATGTTCACCTTCTTGGCAGTTGCAGGTTTTTGCATTAGCTTCCCAAATGCAATATGAGAATGCTATTGCAAGCATGATTTTTTTTTTCATAAATTATGATTGATAAAATGTTGGTTTACCTACTCTTTTTACGCTTTTCGGTTTCCGCGTATCAAAATTTTGATGCTGCAAAGTTAGTGCAATCCTTTGCAATTTACAAAATATGTAGTAATATGTAATATGTAATATGTAATATGTAATATGTAATATGTAATATGTAATATGTAATATGTAATATGTAATATGT